>PPCM01000115.1_pt1 | contig 125820 bp, 147 predicted proteins | sample 1555541 | NCBI WGS metagenome assembly PPCM01 (sample SAMN05284479, study PRJNA326546) | Marine sediment metagenome, whole genome shotgun sequencing project. | isolation source: marine sediment | place: Germany: Wadden Sea | collected 2012-09-05
TGTCCTGCTATACTAAAGTTGTAACACCTTGAGATAGTTTGATGATATAATTCAAACATCAAAAAGGAGATGCAAATATGGCAAATAATAAATATGATTCAACAACACGTAAAAAAGTTATCCGACTTCACCTTGAAGAAGGTCGTACAGTCAAAAGCTTAACTGAAGAATATAACCTTGGTAGTGGCACACTACAATACTGGCTTAATAAACACCGCGAAGAATGCAAAACAGATACAACGCTACAAAATGAAACGGAAATACTTCTTGAAAACCAACGACTTCGTAAGGAGCTTGCAGAAGCAAAAAAGGAAAATGACTTCTTAAAAAAGGCGGCAGCATTCTTCGCGAAGGAAATCGACTAAAAATATACAAGTTTATTGATGAGTATCATTTAGAATTTGGTATAAACTGGCTGTTAGGAAAATTTAAGTTATACCCTAATGATTACTACAACTACCTTAAAAATCGTAAAGCCAAGTATCGAGAAACAAAGCAACAGCTCATGGCACAAATAAAGACGATATACCATGAACATAATGGCGAAACTGGTTATCGTATGATCTGTGATATTCTTAACCGTAGAGACGTTGAATGCTCATATCCAACAGTTTATTCCTATATGAAAGAAATGGGTCTTAAAGCCACAATTATGCGTAAGAAGCAACCCTATAAAAGTGGTGAAAAACATCATATATTTGATAATCTAGTTAGTCGACAATTTAGTGCTTCTGCACCTAATAAAGTTTGGTGCACTGACTTTACATACCTTACTTTGAAAGGTGGTCATAAGCGTTACAACTGCTCCATCCTGGATCTTTATGACCGAAGTATTGTAGCTAGTAGTAATAGTAAATGGATTGATTCAAGTCTTGCCATTGAGACTCTTGAAATGGCTATAAAGGCAAATAAAATAGATGGTGATTTAATCCTACACAGCGACCAAGGAAGTCAATTCGCGTCTAGGCAATTTATTGGATATTGCTCGGACAACAACATAACACAAAGTATGAGTAGAGCTGGTAATCCGTATGATAACGCACCAATGGAGCGTTTTTATAATACCTTGAAATCAGGATTAATCTACAAATTCAGCTTTGAAAGTGATGAAGATCTAAACGAAGCTGTCGATGAGTACATTTTTAATTGGTACAACTGCCATAGACCACATACCTACAACAATAAACTTACACCATCTGAGGCAAGAACTTTAAACTAACACATGGTGTTACAATTTTGCTTGACCAGAACATGCTATGGCAGGTATGAGGAGTATTGGTACAACAATCTATGTTGTTGCATTAATTTTGGCTTTTATAGCCTTATTAGGTTACATCGTTGTAAGTATATTTTCAGGTAAATTGCTAGAGTTTAAAGTCGATATTGGTAAAGTATTTTATTGTACTGGTATTTTTCTTATGATAAATGCTGCGATTAGTCTGGTATATAGCCCAGGAAGTATAGCACAGATTTTAAGTTATCTGTTGATAAAATCTGGTTCCAACGACATGTTATTTTATCAATTGTTGACTGGATTACTAGGCATCTCTTTTTTACTTATCGAGGGCATGGTTGGAATAGTGTTGATTCGTAGAAGCGGATATATTGAAGGAAGGAGTTCGGATTTTGAAGATGGTTGATTTATCTTATGACGATCTCCTAATAAACGTTAGGCGAAATAATATAATACTATATAGGAGATAATGATGTATACAGAAGTACTTGAATGGATATTGATTTTAAAGAAAGGGGTTGTTTCACTTGCTATAATTATCAGCTTGGTTATGCCCTTGTATATTATAGTTTTCACAATTGGTAACCTTGTTGACTTTAGGAAGCTAGAATGGTCTAAAGAGAAGTTTTGGGTTGAAATGAAGGAGCTTCTTAGTTGGAAGATACTACTTTTTACAATAGCAGTTGTTATCCTTATCATTTTCTATCAACCTTTAGATTTAATTGATAAGAAAGTCACATACGATTACGTTAATTATATTAAAATTGAACCATATAGTGGAAACAAGTTGTCTAGTATAAATTTAGATGATGGCAAAACTGAAGAAATACTTGAATTTTTGAGTCGATTTGAGTGTCGTAGAAGCTTGAGTTCAGGATATACTTATCTAGATTCTACAACTATTTTTTTAGAGATACATGGTGATCTGGATATGGAATATAAGTATATGAATGTGATTGTAACTGATAGTAGTATGAAGATGATGACTGGTGCGAATATTGATTATATATATATCATTGATGACGATATTGATACATATAGCACGATTAGAGATATTCTAGACAAGGTAAACTAGTTGTATATTACATCATCTAACTTAAGTGTGGGGTAAACAATGATGTTTTCTTAAAAGAAGACAAGGAATGTTAATATGGATGATTCTTCAATTAGAAAAATGTGGGTTGATTTATTTAACAACAATTAATGAACAAGCTGATAGTACTACTATGAAATATTATTGCTGGAATTTTGAAACATCAAAAGAAGCATGTAATAAATTATTAAAGTTAGTTAAAGAGGGAAAGAAAACAGGAACTTCTTGTACAAAAGATTCCTTTGATGCTTCGGATGAGATTATTCCTCAAATTGGAGATTTGCATATAATAACAGATTGGGTCAATGAAGCTGAATGTATAATTCAAACGACTGCTGTGAATTTTATTCCGTATAAGGATGTTTCTGCAGAATTTGCAAAAAAAGAAGGTGAAGGAGATCGTACGCTTCAGTATTGGAGAGATGTTCATCATAAAATTTACGAACGAGAACAAGAAGCTTGTGGCAAGAAATTCAGTCCAGATACATTAATTGTATGTGAGGAATTCCAACTTATTTATAAATAGAATGATAATAGAATTTGTAGGAAAATACGGAGGTATTGGCATGATTAAGAGTGGTATTTCAGGTGTTGGATTTGGGATGACACACATGGATATTTTTAGTAAGTGAGGAGAAATGGAATGCAGAAATTAATTATGATAACAGGAGAAGCATGGACTGGTAAATCAACGTATGCAGATTTATTGTATCAAACATATGAAAACTCTGCTTGGTTAGATGGGGATGATGTTTGGAGGGTCTATCCGTTTTCTGTTAAAGATAAAAGACTACGCAATGGTGATTTGAATATGGCTTTTGTGTTAAATAATTATTTGGAATCAAATTTCGAATATGTCTTTTTTACGTCAATTGTCTTATGTGATGAAGCCATTCGTAATAATACATTAGACTTAATTACTTATAAAGATTATAAAGCTGTTTTTATTACTCTACATGCTCAAAAAGATATATTAAAAGTAAGGGCAAAAGCAAGAGATGAGAACTTAGAACCAGAATTTAGGTTTTTGGAGAATTCATTTCTGAATCAGTCAGAATTCGTTGATACTTCATGTGGTAATGCAGAAGAGATATTGAATGAATTAAAGATGATCATTGAAAAGATATAGGGGGTTAATATGTCTAAAGAATACTGGAATGATATTTATAGTAATATGATTATTGATCAGCCTAATATTGATGAATGGTTGGGTAGATATGATGAACTACTTAAGGATTCTATCTCTTGTCCAATTATAGATTTGGGTTGTGGTTTTGGTAATGACACTTTGTACCTCATAAATAAAGGCTATTCTGTTATTTCGTGTGATTTTTCAGAAGAGGTACTGCTTAAACTTAAGACGTTAGATGAAAGAGTGAATTCTATGTGTTTTGATATTAATGGCGATTTGCCTTTTAAATCAAATAACACAAAAATAATTATTGCAGACTTATCCTTACATTATTTTTCATGGAATGACACTAAGAACATAGTAGAGGAAATCTCTAGGGTACTTGACAAGGATGGTATTTTACTTTGTAGAGTTAACTCTGTCAACGATTTCAATTATGGTGCGGGTATAGGGGAGGAAATTGAAAGAAACTATTATTTGAATGATGGCAGATATAAGAGGTTTTTTGATGAGGAGCAACTGAAAGAACTTTTTGAGAGCTGGCATATTATGAGCTTGGAAGAGAAGGAATTCACACGGTACAGGTATAGTAAAGTAGCATGGGAAGTAATTATTAGAAACAAGTAATACTGGTAGCTGTCGTGAGTAGGTCATATACATTAGGTTAAGTGATAGAGTCTACTAAGTACTAGGTTATGTTTTGATTAAGGCGGATAGCATTGAGGAGATTATATGAGTTTTCCAGAGATTAAGACGCAAAGAACAAGACTTATTCGCTTAAGTGAAGATTACCTTGGTGATTTGTATGCTATATATTCTAATGATTTAGTGACAGAATATATGGATATCTATTCTATGAAATCGCTTGAGGAAACGAAAGATGAGTGGGTTGATTGGTCTAATGAAATCTATGCTAGCGGTTATGGTATTAGATGGGGGATATTGTTTGAAAATCACATTATTGGTACCTGCGGATTTCATAGAATTAGAAAGATTGAAGGTATAGTAGTATCCGATATTGGTTATGATCTAGGTGCAGATTATTGGGGGCAAGGTTTTATTTCTGAGGTTGTACCTGTGGTTTTAAGTTATGGATACGATATTCTTGGTATAGAGGAAGTCCGTGCATGTATATATCCTGAGAATATTAAATCTATTAAGAGTATAACGAGACTCGGGTTCAAGTATATTGGCAATCAAATATTGAAAGAGAAATGTAAAGATAGATTTACAGAGGAAGAAGTTTATGTTCAAATCAATCCTAACAAGAAATTTTAAGTAGACAGTTACTGGTGCTTTATTAGTTTATAGGAGGATAATATGGCGAAGATTTTTAATGATGGAAACTCAGAGTATAAGAAGGAGAAAAGAGAAGTTCCTGAATATTGCTGGAGTTCCATAGCAGATATCGGTAATAGGGTTAATTCAAAGAACTTAAAATTTAATATAAGGGTACTTGAACCTGGTAAATATTCTTATCCGTATCACTCTCATAGAAATGCAGAAGAAATGTTTATTATCCTGGAGGGATCAGCGCTACTGAGAACACCTGAAGGAATTGGGCGTGTAAAGGCAGGAGATGTTATATTTTTTGAGATGGGTCCAGAGGGAGCACATCAATTGAAGAATAATGGAAATGAACCATGTAAGTACGTAGATATAAGAACTGATCTTGGAATGGATGTTTGTGATTATCCTGATTCGGGTAAAGTGAATATACTGCCGGATTTTGAGTTGTATGAATCGAAGACTCAGGTTGGATATTTTCTTGGAGAAGAGAATATAAGTGATATATGGTAGCTTGATTCCATGTAGGGAGCTTCCTTTTAGTTAGTTCTGTTAACAATACGTTAGATGAATTAGACTTTGTAATTAATTAAAGAAACTGAGGTATATGTTTATGTCTATGCGTGGTTTGAAGAGTAGACTTGAGAGTAATATGCAAAAGATGAAACTCGATGTTGGTGCGTTGTTTTATGCTTCGAAGAATCCTAATACGCCATTGATCTCTAAGCTGATTGTACTAGTGGTTGTAGGGTATGCTTTGAGTCCTATAGATTTGATTCCAGATTTCATACCAATATTAGGGTATTTGGATGATTTAATTTTATTACCTCTAGGAATTGCACTGGCCATTAAATTAATACCTATTGAAGTAGTGTCTGAATCAAGGTTGAAGGCTATTGAATATTTTGAAGATGAGACTAAGAGGCATTACTTGGCTGCTGTTATTATCGCTAGTATATGGATACTTATAGCTAGTTTTATTCTTTCAAAGATATGGGGTTAGATGGGGAATTAAACTATTACATAATATAGATACTCCTACATATAGGGACGGTGAATTAAGAAGTAAACATCTCATAGTCGAAGTTTGAAATGACATAAAATAATAAATTATGGTATATTAATACTATTTAAATGTATTTAATAGAATCATATGAATATTACAGAGTAATATGATGAGAGATAACTATTCAAAGAAAGCTATAACAATTAGTCAATGGATGGGAGACAAAATACATGATTTTAGAGGAATACGATCCAAACAAGTTAGCGGTTATTAATGCAACTAGCCTTGTAGATGAAATTGAGGATATGCCTAAAGTGGCAGTTACCTGTTTTTCGAATATAACTTTTGAACGCCTGTTGGATGAACTTGGTGGGGAAAAGATTGCTCAAACAGGTATGGCTAATATGACTATACCTATATATAGTGTGACTTATAATGATATAAAAATAGCACTTTTTAATTCGCCAGTTGGAGCGCCAAGTTGTATTGCCATACATGAAGATTTATATGCAATGGGTGTTGAGAAAATGGTGGTGTTTGGAACTTGTGGGGTTTTAGATAAGGATATTGAAGATTGTTCAATCATAATTCCTGACTCAGCCATAAGAGATGAGGGTACAAGTTACCACTATGCTCCTGCGAGCGATGAAATCGCGATTAATAGGAAGTACACTTCAGATTTTATAGATATTTTGACAGATCATAACACTTCGTTTGCTTCAGGTAAAGTATGGACAACAGATGCGTGTTATAGAGAAACAAGAGAAAAAGTTAATAGACGAAAAGAAGCTGGTTGTATTGCAGTTGACATGGAGTGCTCTGCAATAACTGCACTCGCAAATTTTCGTGGAAAAGATGTTTTTCAGTTTTTTTATGCTGCTGACAACTTAGACCAGGAAGAGTGGGATATAAGAAGTCTGTCTAATTCGGCTAATTTGATTCAAAAAGATCGGATCGCTTTATTAGCAATGGAAATGGCTGTACATATGTTATCCTTATAAAGAGTATTTGATTTGTTCTATTGACAGCTATAAGCAAAAATGGAAGTAGAAGTAAAGGAAGGAATTCATGGGTGAGTTATTACAGTTAGTTGGAGAGGAGATTTTAGGACTTATGCTAAATGGTAGTGGAGGTATAAACGATGAACAACGATGATATAAATAAGATGAATACCAATTATGAAGAAAAAATTGGATTAAGGAATCAGACGGAATTGATAGTCAGGAAAATTAGTGTTACTGACGCGGAACCAGTGCTTGAACATATGAGAATGGTTGATATAGAAACAAAGTATCTAGCAAGAGAAGTAGGAGAATTAACTTTTACTATTGAACAAGAAGAATCATTATTAAAGTCTCAAGCAGACAGAACAGATACAATAACATTCGTTGGTATAATTGAGGACAAAATAATGGCTAATTGTACAGTTGGCCTCATTAGTACAAAAAAAAGATTTCGACATAGAGCATCCATGGGTCTTGCGATACAGAAACAATATTGGGGGCTTGGTATTGGAAAAATACTTATGCTAAAGACGATTGACTGGTGTAAAGAGCATAGTATTGAGCAATTGGAACTTGAAGTTGTAACTTCTAACTCGCGAGCGGTGGCTTTATATAAGAGTTTGGGGTTTGAAGTTTATGGAACTACAAGGCATGCTTTTAAGTATGATGATGGCAGTTATGCGGATGAATATTCTATGTTTTTGGATTTGGTTAAGAGGTAGATATGAAAGAATATTTAGGTAAAACAGTGAAAGTAGTGGTTGATAGGCCGTTAGGATCTAAACATCCTGAACATAAGCACATATATTCCGTCAATTATGGTTACTTAGAAGGAACAATATCAGGTGATGGCGAGGAAATAGATGTTTATATCTTAGGTGTTCATGAGCCCATAGAGCAGTACGAGGGGGTTGTGATTGGCATTATTAAAAGGCGGGATGATGTTGAAGATAAGTTAGTTGTTGCCAATAAGCTAAATGATTATGATAAGTATCAGATTAGGGCGCTTGTTGAGTTTCAAGAACGTTTTTTTGATGTAGAGATTATCACATTAGATTATATAAGGTCATCTATTCGAAATACAGTTAGGGTGCTTATTCGCCGTGATGAAAAGGTGCTAATGTTATATGGTGAATATGACGGAGAAGGATATTACTTCTTGCCGGGTGGTGGTGTTGAATTTAGAGAAAGTCTAGAGGACTCTGTCAAAAGAGAAGTAGGAGAAGAATTAGATGTGAAGGTAATAGACCACAAATTCATTAGCACAATTGAAAACATATTCGTACTTGATGGTATGCCTTGTCATGAGCTGTTGCATTTGTTCCAAGTTGTGTTGAGTGATTACGGTAAATTTATTGATGGTACAGTGATGGATGCAGACATTTATCCAGCGTCTTACAAGTGGTTGAGTAAGGAAGAAATTATTGCTAATGAGTTAGTTGTTCATCCTGAGGATGTTCTGAAGTACATATAGGCTTTTTTAACATTAAAAAGGAGAGAGTGGATGGACGTTAGGCTAATAGCTGAAGATAAAGACAAATATATGGATTTATTGTTGTTGGGTGATGAGCAAGTCAATATGATCGAAAAGTATCTATATGTAGGCGATTTGTATGGTTTGTTTGATCAAGATCTAAAAACCCTTGCTGTAGTGACCAAAGTAGATGAAGAAACATATGAACTTAAGAATTTGGCCACATATGAAAAAGACCATAGCAAAGGTTATGGAACACATATGTTGAACTATATTATTGACTTACATAAAGACAAATGTCGAAAGCTCATAGTTGGTACTGGTAATAGTGAAGGTATACTCTCTTACTACAAAAAGTTTGGGTTTACGTATTCTCATACTGTGAAGAATTTCTTTGTTGATAACTATAATCATGAGATGTTTGATGACGGTGTACAATTAATAGATATGATTTATTTGAAGTTAGAATATAAGCGCTAAAGGTGGAATTATATATATTTGAGGATGGTTCGTATGAAAAAGATAGCATTCTCTACTAGAAGTTGTATAAAATTAGAAAAAAGAACATTTAAGAAGGGGTGCTATAGTGAACATTCATATTAGAGCTTGTACATTAGATGAGTTAGGTTGTCTTCGTCAATTATCTATTACAACTTACAGAGAAACTTTTGATGTCTCCAATTCAGAAGAGAATATGAAGGCTTATCTTGATGATGCATTTAATCTTAAAAAGTTACAAGATGAATTATTAAATGAACATTCAAGCTTCTATTTTCTATTGGTGAACGATAAGGTTGCGGGGTATATGAAGTTGAATGTATTGAGTGCTCAAACAGATATCACTGATTTAGATTCTATTGAACTTGAAAGGATTTATATATTAGCAGCCTATCAAGGTTATGGTTATGGTCGAATGCTACTTGATAAAGCACTATCTATAGGCCGTGAATATGATAAGGCATATATCTGGCTTGGGGTTTGGGAGAACAATCACAAGGCCAGGTCCTTTTATGATAAGTATCACTTCTATAAAATTGGCCAACATACATTTGTAATGGGTGATGATGAGCAATTGGATTATGTCTTAAGAAAAGACTTATATACAAACTATTAGCAACAAAGAGGTATAACAAATGATAATTAGACCCTATAGATATGCAGATGAATCAAAAGTTATTAGCCTTGTTGAAGAGGTTTATAGGAACCATATTGACCCTGATTTTAGCCATGAGGGCAGAAGGTATTGGTTAGATGACCTTTATGATGGGGGCCTGCAACTAAGCTTACATCACAGCGATATATTACTAGCAGAAATAGAAGGTGAGATTGTGGGTGTCTTCAGGCTTCAGATGCATCATAGAGTGACTATGTTGTATGTTAAGACATCCATGCAACGGCGAGGTATAGGAAAGATGTTGTTAGAAGAAGGTATCAAAATAGCTAAAGAAAATGGTGTCAAAAAAATTAATCTAATATCATCTATGTATGCTGTACCTTTTTACCACTACTGTGGTTTTAAGAGGGTTGGTCAAGTATACGATGAGTACGGTATCGTATCACAAAATATGATGATGAAATTAGAGGCAGAGCGATAGAAACGTAAGATTGTAGTTAGCAAGGAAACTTTAAGAGCGGGTGAATGTATATGAGTTCTATAAACACAGATGTAATCGTTAGAAGACCTAGTATTGAAGATGAAGAACAAATACATGAATTTTTCGAACTAATAATTAAGGACACTTTTGAACGAAACAACATCGGTCATCTTAAAGAAATAATTGCGGATGAGATACTTGATAAAAAGTCTTGTTTAGATGAAACACGATTGCACTAATGGAGCACTTGATGATGTTGTAGAAATAGGTACTGTATTTGTTCATCCGAAACATCAAAAACAAGGTATTGGCAATAGAATGTTAAAAGAAATCTTACTCAGAATGAATCAAGAAGGTATAAAGTCTTTTTGTCTTGATAGTGGTTATAAGAGTGCGCAAAAAATATGGTGGTCAAAGTTCGGACCACCTACATATCACTTAAAAGATTTTTGGGGATCTGGAGATGATCATATGGTATGGAAACTAGAAATGGATTCCCTAACTGAATAAAACTGCATCATATAATATGATGCGCATATAACTGCATCATTGACAATGATGCAGTATGTGGTGTATTCTAAAAAGGTATTAATCTTAGGAAAAAGAAGGTGATGATATGTATATTGCATTGATTGCAGATATAATCAACTCAAGAATGATTGAAAATCGCAGTGAAGTTCAAATGAAGTTGAATAAAATGCTGGCATCATTAAATAAACGTTATAAAGACGATATTGCAGCTGGATTTACCATAACTATAGGTGATGAGTTTCAAGGTTTGTTAATATCGCCTCAAAGACTGATGAAAATAATCGATGAAATCAAAGTCTCCATGTACCCGGTTACATTTCGTTTTGGCCTAGGTATTGGTGATGTGACAACAGAAATTAATGCTTTAGCAATAGGCTCAGATGGACCAGCTTTCTACAATGCTAGAGAAGCTATTAACTACATTAAAGAGGCGAGTGGGGCTTATGAACAACCGAACAGAGACATAGCTATTATTTCTTCGGTATCCAAAGAGACCTGTTTAGAGACAATTACAATGTTAAATACACTATGGATTAACTGTTGCTTTATTGAACGGTGTTGGACTGACAAACAACGTATGATCGTACACGAGCTAATCATGACAGAGTTGACTCAACGTGAACTAGCTGAACGATTTGATTTGAAACAGTCGAGTGTTCAAAGACGAATCAGCGGATCTGGCTATTACACTTACAAATATAATAAAGAAGAAATCAACAAACGACTAAATCAAACATGGGAGTGTATCAATGGTGCATAATTTTCTAGTCATAATGTTTATCTTACATATCGTTGGTGACTATTACTTACAAAGTGATAAAATCGCCTATAATAAAAAGAATAAAGTTGGACCATTACTATTACATTGTTTGGTCTATGCGGTGGTTGCCTATATCATAATTATACCTGTTTGGAGTTTGCAAGTGGTTATATATACAGGTTTGGTTGTAGCCGTTCATTTTGTGATTGATATGTTGAAGTTTATCTTTTATAAGACAACTAAGAAGTTTATGTCTCATATGGCGTATAAAGATTTTTGGCAAACAAAGGGTAAAGTCGTTTATATAGTGGATCAAGTACTTCATGTCATATCTATATTTATTATATCTATAATATTTGTTGAACAAGTGGGTTCGCTTTTAAGGTGGGGCATATTCGATTATTCTGATGATATTAATAATATGCTTTTAAGATATGGTTTGATGGTTTTACTTATTTTTAAGCCAGTTAATATAACTTTCCGTCAATTGTTCATTCACACCAAACCAGAAGAAGAGCGTTCAACAGATGAAAATAATGCTGGACAACTTATAGGTAATATGGAACGATTACTAATCTTAGTTCTGTTAGCGCTTGGTCAATTTACAGCTATAGGACTTGTTTTTACAGCCAAGTCCATAACAAGATATGACAAAATCTCTAAGGAAAAAGCATTTGCAGAATATTATCTACTGGGTACTTTATTTAGTATGCTTGCAACCTTAGTTCTTTACTTACTTATCATCAAATTATAGAAAGAGGCTACAATGAAAGCTAAATGGCTAAAATGGTCCACTGAACTGCAAGCTATAGCTCAAGCAGGTATCACATATTCTAAAGATCCTTATGATATTGAACGGTTTGAACGAATAAGAGAGATGGCGGCAGAGATGATGGATAATCATACGGATCTACCTATGGAGAAGGTGAAAGATTTATTCTGTGGAGACGAGGGTTATCAAACACCTAAAGTTGATGTTAGAGGTGTTGTTGTGAAGGATAATCAGATACTTCTAGTTAAAGAGACGTTTGATGGTAAATGGTCACTACCTGGTGGGTGGGCAGATGTGAACTTGTCGGCTGGTGAGAATGTTGTAAAAGAGATGAAAGAAGAAGCGGGACTAGAGGTTGAGGTATCTGCTTTAATTGCTGTACTTGACAGAAATAAACATAATAGACCAATAAGCGCCCATACGATATATAAAATGTTCATTAAGTGTGAAGTTATAGGTGGTGATTTTGTGGCTAATACAGAAACTTCTGAAAGTGCTTATTTTGACATCGATGCGTTACCTGAATTATCTACAGGTCGTGTAACTAAGGCGCAATTGGAAATGTGTCTAGAGGCAGCTAAGAATATGATGGAATGGAAGGTTATCTATGACTAAAGGAGGAAATGGTATCTACAAGCTTATATATGGGACACATAATCCTTCAAAACAGGCAAGTATGTTGAAGATGTTGGAAGGTCTAGCGATTGACTTAAAAGACTTATCGAGTATTAGTAAAAAACTTATCGAAGCTGACGAAGATTTTTTGACGCCAATTGAAAATGCAACTCAGAAGGCAACGACCTATTATCAGCAATTAAAGGTGCCAGTATTTTCATGTGATTCTGGATTGTATTTTGAAGGTGTGGCTCTGGAAGATCAACCAGGTGTTCATATCAAAAGGATTCATGGACAGGACTTATCCTATAGAGGCATGTATGACTATTATCAGCAGTTAGCGGATAAGTATGGTGGCAGGCTGACTGCTTATTATAAAAATGCTATCTGTTTGGTCATGTCTGAAGAGGATATCTTCCAATATGATGGTGAAGATTTACAGTCAGAGAAATTTTATATAGTTAGTAAACCTCATGAGATCTATAAAGAAGGATTTCCTTTAGATTCTTTATCAGTTGAGATCACTAGCGGTAAATACTATTATGATTTAGATGGTAAACGAAGTAAAAACCTTGGTGTAATTAAAGGGTTTAGAGACTTTTTTGTTAGAAATTTGTCTCTATAAAGAATAGATCCTATTATAGAAAGTGTGACGAGATGATAAAAAGTTGGGGCATGCCCACATTAGTTGAGTTTAAAAGTATTGAAGAAAACGTTCGATTATGTCACGAATTAGGTTTGGACTTCATTGAACTAAACATGAACTTACCACAATTTCAACCTGAGGTCATAGATGTTGATTTGTTGAATCGCTTAAAAGAAAGATATGGCGTAAGCTACACAATACACTTACCTGAAGTGATGGATATGACTCAGTTTAATCAGAGACTTAGAGACGCTCATGTTGAACTGTTTAAGGATGTGATTGAGTTAGCTGTAAAAATAGATGCTAAAGTTCTGAATATGCACATGACACCAGGCATACATTTTAAGTTACCTGATCGTAAGGTAGACCTGTATGAAGTGTATCATGAACTCTATCTAGATCACTTTAAAAGCTTCGTAACAAGTATAGGAACTTATATAGAAGAAACAGGTATAACACTTAATATTGAAAATACAGGTATTAGTGATTATGCCTTTATTGTTGAGGCGACCAATCAATTACTTGAAACAGATTTCATCAAACTGACGTGGGATGTGGGACACGACTATGTTGCTAAGATGATTGATTGGCCTTTAATTCATAAACATAGGCTAAAGGTCACTCATATGCACCTACATGATGCCAGAGGGCTTAAATGCCACTTAGGGCTCTTTGACGGTGATATAGACATTGAATCGTGTTTGAGTTTTGCATCTGAAGTGAATGCAAGTGTCGTACTTGAAACAAAAACCATCGAAGCTCTAAAGACATCAGTTCAAAAGCTTAAAGAGCGAGGTTTGAAGTAGCTTCTAATGGAAGTTATCTATAGTTATTATGAGTGGTGTTGAAGAAAGTTTCATGAAAATCCAAAAAGTACTTGTCATCTATGAATTACAACTGTTATAATGATACAACATTTGGAAAAACAACTTATAATAATGGCTTGACAAATGAAGGTGCCGTATGTATAATTACATGTGGTTATTTTTCAAGCATAAAGCTTTATTACTTGACACCTTGAAAGTCAGTAAATTCAAGTGGTTGAGAGATTGGAGTGATTGTATGCACATTAATATAGCCGAATTGTTTTCACAAACAGTTAAAGACGTTGAAGTGGATCATAGCTTTGAATATACAGAGATAGCCTTTGGGGCTGACTTGTATATGATTAAAGAACCGATTAGGATTCATATGGATCTGAGTAAGCTAGACAACGAAGACTATTTAGCTAAAGGAAGTATTACAACAACATTAACCATCCCTTGTGACAGGTGTATGGATGATGTCATAAAGAAAGTGGAAGCTGATTTTGTCAAAGAGTTTAGAACCAACCCCCATGATGAAGATGAGGAATCTCATGAATACTTAAGGGGATCAGTACTGGATCTTGAAAAATTAGTTTTAGATGAAGTCTACATGAATGTACCAATGAAAGTGCTGTGCAGTGAAGATTGCTTAGGTATATGTAAGTCATGTGGTAAGAATCTAAATCACACAGCATGTGATTGTGAAGACGACAACGTCGACCCGCGATTAGCAGGATTAAAAGATTTGTTTAATGATCAATTTAAGGAGGTGTAGACCATGGCAGTACCAAAACGTAAAGTATCAAAAGCGAGAAGAAACAGCAGAAGAGCGAACTGGAAACTAACAGCTCCTAACTTATCAGAATGCCCAAAATGTGGTGAATTAGTAATGTCTCACAGAGCTTGTAAAGCATGTGGCACTTACAAGAGCAAAGTTGTTGTTGAAGTAGAGTAATCTCTGCCTAATATAAGAACGATGAAAGCGTACTCTATTAAGGAATGCGCTTTTTTATTGCCACTAAATAGATTGAACCTATAAAAATACATTAATTTTGTAAAAAGCGTTGCATGTAGGAACCCAATCTAGTATATTAATTTTATTGAGTAATGAGTCATGGGAGGCTTAAATGGAATTAACAAAAATTGCCGTTGATGCAATGGGTGGAGATGACGCACCAAAAGCTATGGTAGATGGTGCTTTATGGGCTCTTAAGTCTAATAGTTCAATCTTCTTGTACTTAGTAGGTGATGAAGTACAGATTAATGATATTCTTAAAAATAACACATATGACAAAAACAGAATTGAAGTCGTTCATACAGATGAAGTGATTACCAATCATGAATCACCAGTACTTGCTATTCGAAGAAAGAAGAATTCTTCTATGGTGGTTGCCCTTAATATGGTTAAGGAAAAGAAAGCTGAGGCTATTGTTTCTGCTGGTAGTACAGGTGCAGTTCTTGCTGGTGGTACATTGATTGTAGGAAGAATCAAAGGTATTGAGCGACCAGCCCTTGGTTCCTTATTACCAACTGAAAAAGGTATGACGCTTCTTATTGATTGTGGTGCTAATGTGGATTCAAAACCACACTTTTTACAACAGTTTGCTAAGATGGGTTCAGTATACTATGAAAGCATAATGGATCAACCAAATCCAAGTGTGGGTCTTGTAAACAATGGTTCTGAAGATAAGAAAGGCAATAGCCTGACAAAAGAGACTTTTAAATTACTAAAAGATGATCCTTATCTTAACTTTATTGGTAATGTTGAAGGTCGTGATATACCAGAAGGTATGGCTGAAGTGGTTGTATGTGACGGTTTTGTTGGGAATGTTATCCTTAAGTTATACGAAGGACTTGCTGGTTCTTTGATGTCTATGATTAAGGAAGCGATTATGAGTACTTTTGTAAGTAAGATCGGTGGGATTCTAATCAAAGGTTCAATGAAGGGCATGAAGAAAAAAATGGACTATACAGAATACGGCGGAGCACCACTTCTTGGTCTAGAAGGTTTGGTCGTTAAGTCTCATGGTAGTTCTAATGCAAAAGCCTTCAAAAATGCAATATTACAGTGTAAAACATTTGCTGATAAAAAAGTAAATGACAAAATAAAACAACAACTATTATAAAATTTTAATAAGAGGAAAAGGAGTTAAACAATGGAAGAAAGTAAGTTACTTGATATCATCGCAGAATACACAACATACCCTGCTGGTGAACTAAAAGAAGAAATGAATTTTGCAGATGACTTAGGCATTGATTCACTTGATCTGGCTCAAATTATTATGGCCGTAGAAGACGAATATGATGTTGAACTTGAGGAAGAAGTACTTGATAATGTTGAAACAGTTGGAGACGCTATCAAGATGCTTAGAGATAGTGATATATAAGTTGATCATCTATATAAGAATGCCTTCAATTATTGAAGTCATTCTTATTTTATGAAGCGCTTTACTTTATGGCATATTGAATAAACATATGCTATAATTAACACTTGTGAAGAATCACATTGAAAGGAGATGCTTTATGGCCCAGGGAAGAGACGCAGAAGATTTTCAGGACATCATTGGTTATCAATTTGTTGATGACAAATTGTTAAAGCAAGCTCTAACACATAGTTCTTATGCCAACGAACATCGTATGAGTAAATTTGAGAACAACGAGCGTTTAGAATTTTTAGGAGATGCTGTCCTTGAGATTGTAACCTCAGAGTATTTGTTTAGAAAATACGACAAAATGTTAGAAGGCGAATTGACTAAATTTAGAGCAAGTATAGTCTGTGAACCAACACTAGCTAACTTTTCAAAAGAAATCGAATTAGGCGACTTTTTACTACTTGGTAAAGGTGAAGATAATTCAGGGGGACGTTTAAGGTCATCCGTTTTATCAGATGCTGTAGAAGCCTTAATTGGAGCAATATATCTAGACGGTGGTCTTGAAGAAGCAAGAATCTTTGTTGAATCAACATTGCTAAAAGATGTGGAGAAGAGAAAGTTATTTGTTGATAGCAAAACCCATCTACAAGAGATCATACAGAAAGTCAGTGACTTTAGTGTTGAATATGTTATCGTAGGTGAAAAGGGACCAGATCATTCAAAGTTATTTGAAGTGATGGCTATGCACGGAGGCAACAAGATTGGACATGGTTTTGGTCGTAGTAAGAAGTCAGCGGAACAAGAAGCAGCTTTTGATGCAATTAAACGCATAGGATAAGAGTAAGTTCTGAACAATTTGTAAACATATCTTCTGGATATAAGCAAATTTTATAGGTTGTCCAATACTTATTGCTATCAATCGCAAGAAGCACAACAATGCCAATCATAGATTGGCATTGTTTATCATTATGAAGTTGGAGTGAACATACATGCATTTGAAAAGCATTGAATTATATGGGTTTAAATCCTTTGCCAATAAAATGGTTTTTAAGTTTGATCAAGGGATTACAGCCATCGTTGGACCTAATGGTAGTGGTAAGAGTAATGTTGCTGATGCCGTACGTTGGGTTCTTGGTGAGCAAAGTGCGAAACAACTTCGTGGTAGTAAGATGCAGGACGTTATATTTGCCGGCACTGAAGCTAGAAAACCACTTGGGTATTGTCAGGTTGATCTAACCATAGATAATCATGATATGAAAATGCCAATTGAATATTCGGAAGTGACCGTATCAAGAAGGGTATACCGTTCAGGTGAAGGGGAATACTTTATTAATGGTACCAATTGTCGTATGAGAGACGTCCTTGAACTTTTCATGGATACTGGTGTAGGACAAGAAGGTTATTCCATTATTGGTCAAGGCCAGATTGATAAAATACTTTCTAACAAGCCTAATGAACGTCGGGCACTTTTTGACGAGGCAGTTGGTATAGTTAAGTTTAAGAAACGTAAGGAAAGAGCTGAGAAACGCCTCGAGTCCGAGAAGCAGAATTTGTACCGTGTAAATGACATTATCACTGAACTTGAAAGTCAAAAAGAAACTTTAATGGATCAAGCTGAAAAAGCTCGTCAATATTTAAATGTTAAAGAAGAACTTAAGACCAATGAAGTGAATGTCTTTATCATGGATGTGAAGAATATTGAGCAGCGTCTTAAGGAGTTAGAAGAAAAAACAGCTATCATTGAACGTGATATTAGGCACACAAGAAATCAGTACCAAGAAAATAAGCTTAAACATAATGAGTATAACCTTAAGATGGAAGCCCTTGTTGAGGAAATGGATACCATTAGAGCTCAAGCTTCCGAATTATCTCTTCAAAAAGAAAAAAAAGAATCTGAGATTAACCTAACCTCTCAGCAGATACAACATTTAAATGACAATAATCGTCGTTTTACCAATGACATAAGTGGTTTGTCAGATAAGAAACTTAAGTCTGATCAAGACCTTGAAGCTTATAAAGAGAAAATGAAGTCCTTATTTGATGCTAGTGCTAAGAGTGATGAGACTTTAACTCAGTATGAAAGTGATTTAGCTAGAATTAATCAATCTATTCTTGAAGAAGAAGAGGTTGTTAGTAATATTCAGTCTAATATGATAGAGCGTTTAAATGAAATCTCTAATATTAAGACGCAGATGCAACGTTTTCAAACAATGGCTGAAAATACAACTTCTCGTGCAGACAGTATACAAGCAAGGAAAAGTATACTTGAGCGCTCTTTGGAAGATTACAGAAGATTATTAAGTGAAGAGAAGAAAACTAAGAAGAGACTTGATTCAGAATTTCAAACCCTTAGTGCAGATAAAAACAATATTGTAGATACTCGAGAAGAAGAAAGTGACGCTTTAACTAAAGTTGAAGCTGAGCGTAAAGAAATGATTCAAACCCTACAAAGGTTAGAGTCAAAACACAAGGCTCTTACAGATATTTCGGATCAATATGAAGGTTACAACTTTAGTATCAAAAAGGTTATGACACAAAAAAACCATCCTAAGTATCAAGGGAAGATCAATGGTGTTGTGGCAGATGTTGTTAAGGTAGACAAGACCTATGAAAGAGCAATAGAAATAGCTTTAGGTGGAAGTTATCAGAACATCATTACTGAAGATGAAGCGACAGCAAAATCCTTAATTACCTACCTAAAAGAGAATAAGTTTGGTAGAGCGACCTTCTTGCCATTAACGAATATTAAGCCGAACGTGAACCGTAATCAAGCCCTTAGAAATGAAAGTGGTTTTATTGGTTATGCAGATGAATTGGTACAAGTTGAATCAAAATACAAAAATATTGCTGCCTATCTACTTGGGCGTATCGTAATAGCAAGCACCCTGAATGATGCTGTTGCTATATCAAGGAAATTTAACAAAACACTACGTATTGTTACATTAGATGGTGATGTTGTGAACCCAGGTGGTTCTTTAACAGGTGGTGCTTTTAAGAACAATAACACTCAATTTTTATCTAGAAAACGTGAGTTAGATGAACTTAAGTCATCAATTGACCAAAAATCATCTAGCCTTAGAACAATTGACACAAAATATCAAGAACTTCTATATAAACGTGAACATCAGGAGACACGTCTTGGGGAGATTCAACAAAGACTTCAAGAATTGTCTATTAGTTTAAACTCTCAGAATATGAAGTTACATCAGATTAACTCTGATATGACTAAGGGTGAGGTTGAACTAGAACAATTGGTTCTTGAAGAAAACGATTTATTATCTCAAAAAGGTGATTTAACTAGTCAGTTGACTAACCTTGACAATGAACTTAAAGAAAATGAAGTGAATAAGGAACATGCTGAAACGACGGTTAAGAATCTAATGGCAAAAACCATTAATCTTAAAAATAAAAAAGATACCTTAGTGGATGCCATGACCAAGTTAAGGGTTGAACATACAACCTTATTAGAGCAGAAAAATCATGCTCAAAGTAATATTGATCGTATGGGTTCTGAGATTAGTGAGATTGCCGCTTCGATAGACAAGCTTACAAGTGAGATTGAACAAAACCAAACACTAATCACTGATAAGGAAGAAGCAATTCAAACCTTTAGAGAAGAGATTGAGACCTATTCAACCATTATCTCTGAAGTTGATGAACGTATTAAAGGATTAACAGAAACTCGTCAGGAAATTTCTAAATTACAAGAAGGTTTGTACGAAGAGCAAGAAAAGATCAGTGAGAAGATTACACTGCTTGAGAAAGAAGCTTTAAGACTTGAGAATCAAGCGGCTAAGAATAATTTGATGAAGGACAACTACATTGAATATATGTGGGATGAGTATGAGTTGACCTACAACAATGCAATGGAGTATTTCAGAGAAGATCTTGGTACCATTAGTGTGATTAAGAAGCGTATTGACCGCCTTAAAGGTGAGATTCGTGAACTTGGCGACGTTAATGTTAATGCCATAGAAGATTATAAAACTGTATCTGAACGTTATGACTTCTTAACTGAACAGAAGAATGACATTATCGAAGCTGAGATGAAGTTACGTGAAGCCATAGAAGAACTAGATGAACATATGCAGTCCCAGTTTAAAGAGCAATTTGCAGCAATTAATATTGAGTTCCAGCGAGTCTTTAAAGAACTCTTTGGCGGTGGTAAGGCCTTCTTACGACTATCAGATGAAGAGCAAGTCCTTGAAGCAGGGATTCATATTAACGTACAACCACCTGGTAAGAAACTACAGAGTATGATGTTATTATCTGGTGGAGAGAGGGCTTTTACAGCAATTGCATTGTTATTTGCTATTCAAAGTTTGAAGCCTTCACCATTCTGTGTATTAGATGAGATTGAGGCAGCCCTTGATGATTCGAACGTTGATCGTTTTGCTAATTATCTTAAGAAGCTGACAGTGAACACCCAGTTCATCATTATCACACATAGAAGAGGTACCATGGAAGCAAGTGATGCCTTATACGGTATTACAATGCAGGAAAAAGGTATCTCAACCCAAGTATCTGTTAAATTAATTGAAGATGTATTAGAAGTATAGTGAGGAAGAAATGGCAGAAGAAAGAAAAGGTTTTTTTGGCAAGCTGGTAACAGGCTTAACCAAAACAAGAAAAAATATATTAGGTGGCGTAGACGAAGTGCTTGGTAACTACGAAACCATGGATGAAGACTTTTGGGAAGAACTAGAAGAAGCTCTTATCATGGCTGATCTAGGTGTTAACACCACCCTTAAAGTCATTGAAGATTTACAAGAAAAGGCAGATGAAAAAGGCTTAAAACACCCATCCTTTGTCCGTGATTTATTAAAAGATGAACTTAAAGAATTGATGAAGCTAAAAGTAGATGCTTATGAGTTTGAACATAGAACATCTGTTGTATTAGTAATCGGTGTTAACGGTGTAGGTAAAACGACCACTATCGGTAAATTAGCTATGAAGTATAAGAACAAAGGTAAAAAAGTCGTTCTAGCAGCAGCAGATACCTTTAGGGCGGCAGCCATTGAGCAATTAACGGAATGGGCTAACCGTTCAGGTGTAGATATTATCGCACAACAGGCAAACACGGATCCTGGTGCTGTCATCTTTGATGCGGTACAGGCGGCTAAGGCTCGTAAAGCAGATATCTTAATCTGTGATACAGCAGGACGCCTTCATAATAAGAAGAACCTAATGGATGAACTTGGTAAGATCTTTAAGATTATTGATAGAGAATACCCAGATGCATTTAAAGAAGTTTTATTAGTCCTTGATGCAACTACAGGACAGAATGCTTTAGTGCAGGCAAAACAATTTAAAGAAATTGCAGATATTAACGGCATTGTGTTAACTAAACTAGATGGAACGGCAAAAGGTGGTATCGCCATTGCTATTCAATCAGACTTGAAGTTACCTGTTAAATTTATCGGTGTAGGTGAAGGGGTTGATGACCTTCAGAACTTCAACCGAAACGAGTTTGTTGATGCACTATTTGAGGAGTAAAAATGGTCTATAGTATAATTGTAAAACCTAGTAACAACATCGCTTTTTTTGATACCTATCTTAAAATGTGTGAAGTAGAACTTGCCAACGTCCTTGGTAGTCTTAATGTCCTAATCTCAGATGTGGAAGTTAAGAAGATGAATAAGGCAACTGTTATGAATTTTTCCGTTGAGGTACCAATAGATGGTGATGTTCTTGTAGCGATCTATAGATTGTCATTTTTCTATGCCTTACTTAAGTTAAATGATAATGGCACCTACAAACCTGTTCACATTGATTATGAAGCGGATTTTGATGATGACCTAAGTACGAGAATGAAGTACAATGGTAAGACAAATGAAACCATCACAAGGATGATGATGAACTTGGCACTATCAGCATCGATCTTTATGGACGTTGAGAAGCCTAATATCTTAGATCCTCTTTGTGGACGAGGTACAACGCTTTTTGAAGCGATGATCAGTGGCTACAATGCTTTTGGTGTTGATCGCGACCAGAAGAGTGTTCAAGAACTTGGTACTTTTGTAACCAGATATGTCAAAGAAGCAAGATTTAAACATCAGAATAAACATGGTAAGTTACTTCTTGGTGGTAAACATGTCGGTGATCTCTTTGAACTTGAATATGCCAAAGAAAAAGCAGACTATAAGAGTGGTAACACCAACCTATTGAAAGTGCTTAAAGGAAACACAACTGCAATTGAAGGCGCATTCAGACATAAATTTATGCATGCCATTGTTGCTGATTTTCCTTATAATGTGCAACATAGAGGCAAGTCAAGTGCTAGTATAGAAGATGGTTTATCACCGCTTCTGGATGAAGGTCTTAAATCATGGACACCATTTCTTAAAAAAGGTGGTGCCGTAGCAATCTCTTGGAATGTATATACAGATAAGAGAGAGGCGTTTGAAAAAGTATTCGAAAAACATGGTTATCAGGTTGTAAGTGACTTAGGTCTAGATCAACTTGAACACCGAGTATCTCAAGCTATAACTAGGGATATTATTATTGCAGTTAAATCATAAAAAATGAAGGCGAATTCCATAGTGAATTTGCCTTCTCTTATTAGATGGACAAGTATTGCGCCGTCAACATTGTAGTGATATGATTTACTAGAAGGAGACAGTATGATAAAACCTAAAATGATTATTTTTGATTATGGACAAACCTTAATTGATGAGGTGATTTTTGACCCTGTAGCGGGCAATCAAGGCGTACTTGACCATGCAACAGATGGCAAAGAGACTATTACAGCAGAAGAACTAAATGATATAGCAACAGAATTGAATCATGATATTAAACGGTGGGGCATTGATTACGACAATCAAATTAACATAGAAGTGCATAATGAAATGTTTACTAAGTACTTATATGAGATTGTAGGCGTAAACCTTACCAAATCCTTTGAGGAGGTTGGGGACATATTCTGGAACCATGCTACCAAACCAGAAGCAACACAGGGCATAAAAGAATTTCTTGCTTACTTAGGTGACCAAGGGATAAGAACAGCTGTTATTAGTAATCTATCATTTTCTGGAAGAGCACTTACTGATCGAATAAATCGTTATATACCTACACATAAGTTTGAGTTTATAATGTCGAGTAGTGAATATGTATTTCGAAAACCCCATCCAAGGATTTTTCAGATGGCCATAAAGAAATCAGGATTGGCAGCTGAAGAGATATGGTATTGTGGCGATCAACCCTACTATGATGTAGACGGAAGTTCTGCAGTGGGTATGCAAGCGGTATGGTATAAGGGTGCTTATAAGCACAGAGTTGATTATGAAGCTAAACATGAGGCTATTGTGGTAGAAAAATGGATAGAATTGAAGGCCTATATTGAGAATCTTTAAAGGATCTTAATAGGATTTTAATAGATTAAACGTATACTATAAAGAAATTAACTTGAAGGTGATAAGATGATTGTTGGATTTGTTATAGCTGTTCTAATTGGTATTGTATGGATTAACGTTGTTTCTTACTTAACCTGGCGTAGTAAGACTATATATTTGTTTTTGCAAAAAAATGGTAGGATTAAAGAAAATTTTGAGGCAGGTTATAAAAGATATTTGATACTACTGTTTTTTATGACTTGTGTTTATTTAGTCATCTGTGATTTATTGATATTAGGTTTTAATGATGTGGAGTTCATATTTGTTCTTATACTGAATGTTGGGCTACTTATGTTGATGTTATTCTACCATAGTTATGCCATTGTATATTGGTTGTTGCAACGTATTAGACCTATGGGATTTGAATTGTCTAAGAACCTAACCCATAAAACTTTGATGCCTTTTAACCAAAAGACCCTTAGATTAGGTAGCTTGTGGAGTGTGCCAATTTCTATGATCTGTGGTTTTGTCTATATTGGGATTAACATGATTCAATGAGAGTGGTAATAGTCTTTGTTTATAGAATGTAAAATGAGGTGATATATGATGAATCGATTTTATGAGGAACTATCTATGAATGCTTGGCCAAGTCTTAGTACCCATCATTATGATGGCTGGCTGCTACGATATGCCAATAAGTATACTAAGCGGGCAAACTCAATTTATCCATTGTATGAAAGTGGTTTAGACTTAGTTAAAAAAATAGCCTATTGTGAAGCTTATTATGAACAATTAGATATGCCGACCACCTATAAGATGAATGATTCCGATGCCCTAAAGAGACTTGACCGTCAACTGGAAGACATGGGTTATCATGTTCTTAATCCTACAGATGTAATGATTCTAGAACTAACAGAGAATATGATTGAGTGCCAACACACTTATGACGTGCAACATGGTTATTCTAAAGTTTGGGCTGATCGGTATGCAGATACCATATTTTCTCAAGCAGATGAAGATAGAGCTCTAATAGCTAGAGAAACCCTTAATGACATGCTTAAGATGATTAAAGCACAGTCCTTTTATATTTTCCTTAAAGAAGATGACAAGGTTATTGGCATTGGAAATGGTGTTGTTGAGCAAGGCTATTTAGGCATTTATAATGTCATAGTTAATGAAGCTTATCGTGGTCTTGGTAACGGCCGTAAGATTATGGAGGCTTTAATTGCTGAAGGTGTAAAGCTTGGAGCTAAACAAGGATATTTACAAGTGATCTGTGACAACGAGATTGCCTGTAACCTATATAAAAGTATGGGTTATAAGAAAATCTACACCTATTGGTATAGAAGAAAAGACATAGTGTGATAAATATAAGGAGGTAACGACTTATGAAAATTGAACATCTAGCAATCTGGACCAATAAACTTGAAGAGATGAAAGATTTCTACTGTGAGTATTTTGAATGTAGAGCCAATGATAAGTATAAAAATGAACTGAAAGAGTTCGAATCCTATTTTCTAACATTTGAAGATGGTGCAAGGATTGAACTCATGCATGTGCCAGATATTGTTGAGGAAGAAGAGTTTGTCATGATCACTAAGTTGGGTATTGCCCATTTTGCCATTAGTCTTGGTAGTGAGTTGAATGTAAGACGTCTGACTGAACGTATCCGAGAAGATGGTTATACAGTCCTTAGCGAAGTTCGTAGAACTGGGGATGGTTATCTAGAAAGTGTGATTGAAGATCCTGAAGGGAATTGTATTGAACTGACAATTTAAGGAGAGGTTATGAGTAAAATAGTGCTATATATTGCAACAAGCATTGACGGTTACATAGCGGATCAAGAAGGAAGTGTTGATTGGCTTGAGAAATATAATGAAGAAAACGTGGATTACGGTTACTTCAAATTCTATGATCAAATTGATAGTGTGATACTTGGACGTTCGACATATGAACAAGTTCTAGGCTTTGGCGATTGGCCTTATAGCGATAAAACCACTTACTTGTTAACAAATCAAATGTTTGAAGATAGTGAATTGATCAAAAAGGTAGCAACGGTTGAATCTTGTATGGCTATGTTAGAAGAAGCAGGACATGAATGTACTTGGTTGGTTGGTGGTGCTGTGACTTTCAAATCTTTCTTAGATGAAGGCGTAGTAGATGAACTGATCATAACGATAATGCCTGAAACATTAGGAGCAGGTACACCTTTGTATCTATCTACAAAAACAGCCAATAACTATAAATTACATAGTGTTAAAGAGTATAATGAAGTAGTACAACTACATTATATGATTAAGGAGTAACTATGGCATTAGATTTTATTAGTGATTATAAGATGGATGACGTTTTAAGAAAAAGCTTTAACCAACTTGCCAAACACACTTTTGGTATCGAGTTTGAGAAATGGTATCTGGCTGGGTGTTGGGAAGACAATTACAAGTGTTATTCTTACAAAGATGAAGATGAAGTGGTTGTTAATCTCTCAACAACAAACTTAACCATGATGGTTAATCATAGACTCTTTAATGCTGTGCAGGTTGGTACAGTGATGACTCATCCCGATTATCGTGGTAAGGGACACAATAGTGCACTTATGAGAAAAGCTTTGGATGAACATAAAGAGGCTGATTTGTTTTTCCTATTTGCTGATAAAGATGCCATTGCCTACTATGAAAAATACGGCTTTAAAGCATACAGACAATATGATTATATGTTGAATTTAGCGGTGTCAAAAGGAGATAAGCTAGACCAAGTAGTTGATCTTGATATGAACAAGGCATGTGATAGGGAGAGAGTCATAACTTATTATGAGGCTAGAAGACCTTCAGAAACTTATGACACTTTTGATGCGGGATCTATACTTATGTGGTATTGTGTTAATTTTTACAATGGTCATATCAAATATATTGAAGCCCTAGATACAATAGTCATCAGTAAATGTGATGAAGAGACCCTTGACTTAGTAACGGTTCTGTCGAAAGAGGCCTATGAACTGGATGAGCTTCTACCTTATATTGTCACTGAATCTATTAAAGTTATAAGTTTTGGGTTTACGCCCGTAGACGATCAATCATACACAAGAACATTAAATGAGGAAGCTATTTATATCAGAAGTGACATAGCTTTTAGCGAATTTGAACGATACCCAACCATAGCTACAGCATAACAAGGAGACTGAAATGAAAGCATATGTACTAATATATGAGCAGTTTGCGAATTTTGAGATAGTGATTCCAATGCTTATACTAAAAACTAAATATGAAGTGATAACTATCGGTGTAACAAAAGACAAGGTGCATTCTTCAGAAGGTATGCAATGTGAACCTCATATGACCATAGAGGATGTGATTCTTACCAAAAAGGATGTTTTGGTGATTCCAGGTGGTGATCCAACTAAATTATTTGACCATGAAGGTGTATATGACCTTATAAGACAGGCAAATGAACTTGGAATTACTATTGGGGCTATATGTGCAGCACCTATACATTTAGCTAAGGCAGGCATACTATCTGACAGAGAATATACCACTAGCTTAGACCCTAAGGAAGATAACCCATTTAACCCAGATATGTATGTTCATGACAATGTGATAGTAGATGAACATATTATTACAGCGAAACCTTCAGGTTATGTTGACTTTGGTATTGTTCTTGGTCAACAACTAGACCTATATGAAGACCAAGATGATTTTGAAGAAACCGTTGATTTCTTTAGGGAATTCCAGTTCTAGAAGGCTTTGCTACTCAAAAGTTAAATAAAGTTTAGCCTGTCAAGAAATAATACTTGACAGCACTGGATTCATCCTCTATAATTCATCTGTAAAGTTAATGAGCTTAACAGGTGGATTGTGGTGATATTATGGATCAAATCGTTGAAAAAACATTGTTATTTGACTTCTACGGCGAACTTCTAACAGATCGTCAGAAAGAATTATATCAGCTATATCATCTGGATGACTTATCATTAGGCGAGATATCTGAGCAATTAGGTATAAGTAGACAAGGTGTGTTTGATGCCATCAAACGATGTGACAAACAACTTCATCATTTTGAAGACACCTTACAATTGGTTCATAAGTTCGAACGTAACAAGAACAGAGCCAAGCAGATATACACATTAACGAAGACGCTACAGATCAGACATGAATCAGAAGAATTGAATCAGATTAAGTCTCTGACGGAGGCCATGATAGAGGATATGTAGTGTGACGAAATATTGGAGACCACTATGGCATTTGAAAGTTTATCAGATAAATTTCAGGGTATATTCTCAAACCTGAAGAAAAAAGGCAAGTTAAGTGATGCAGATGTAAAACTTGCAATGAGAGAAGTGAAAATGGCTTTACTTGAGGCTGATGTTAACTTTAAAGTAGTTAAGCAGTTTGTAAACGCTGTTAAAGAGCGTGCAGTAGGTCAAGAAGTAATGGAAAGCCTAACACCTGGACAACATGTCATCAAAATCGTTAACGAAGAGATGGTTAAGTTGATGGGTGAAAGCGAATCAGAGCTAACCTTTAATACTGGTGGTGAACCCACAGTATATATGATGGTAGGTTTGCAAGGTGCTGGAAAAACTACAACCAGTGCTAAGATTGGTGCCATTCTTAAGAAGAAAGGCAAGAAACCTTTACTAGTTGCCTGTGATATCTATAGACCAGCAGCTATTAAGCAACTACAAGTTGTAGGTGGCCAGTTAGACATTCCAGTTTTTACTATGGGTGACAAAACCAAGCCAGCACATATTGCAAAAGCAGCTCTTGAACATGCTAAGAAGAACAACCATGACCTGATTATTGTGGATACGGCAGGACGTTTGCATATCGATGATCAAATGATGGATGAACTAATAGAAATACGAGATACAATGACACCTAAAGAAACGTTGTTGGTAGTTGATGCTATGACCGGACAAGATGCCGTGAATGTAGCTGAGAACTTCAATGAGAAGATTGGTGTTGACGGCGTCATCTTAACTAAGTTAGATGGTGATACACGTGGTGGTGCTGCTTTATCTGTTAGAGCAGTAACACAGAAGCCAATTAAGTTTGCAGGTATGGGTGAGAAGTTGACAGACCTTGAGGTCTTCTATCCAGAACGTATGGCATCTCGAATTCTTGGTATGGGTGATGTTCTTACCCTTATTGAGAAAGCTCAAAGCAATATTGATGAGAAGAAAGCTGCTGAGATGGAGCGTAAGTTCCGCAAAGCTGAGTTTAACTTTGAAGATTTCTTAGAGCAAATGCAACAGATTAAGAGTATGGGATCTCTTTCAGACCTTATGGGTATGATTCCAGGTATGGGCGCTCAGATGAAGAATGTCCAAGTGGATGATGGTCAATTGGCTAAAATGGAAGCGATGATCTATTCAATGACTTTAGAAGAACGTAATAACCCTGATGTGATTAACCTATCAAGGAAGCGACGTATAGCTGCTGGGTCAGGTAATCAAATACAAGATGTTAACAGATTCATCAAGCAATTTGAGCAATCTAAGAAGATGATGAAACAAATGTCAGGTATGATGGGTAAAAAAGGCAAACGAGGTGGCATGGCTAACTTGTTTGGTGGTAAGATGCCCTTTTAATAGGTGAAACGATACAAAGCCGAATGGTCAGTATTTTTCATATAGATACGCATTAATAATCAAGGAGGTGAAATACAATGGTAAAAATCAGACTTAAAAGAATGGGACAAAAGAAAGCACCTTTCTATAGAATCGTCGTTGCAGATTCAAGATCTCCAAGAGATGGTAGATTTATCGAGCAAATCGGTTACTATGACCCAACAAAAGAGCCAATGGATCTTAAGATTGATGAAGAATTAGCTAACAAATGGTTAGGTGATGGCGCACAACCAACAGATACAGTGAATAGACTTCTTAAAACTGCTGGTATTGTTAAGTAATCACATCATTCAGTTCAAGCTGTATGGTATGAGGATGTAACTATTCATAACCAGAAGTAGGAGGATATACATGAGAGAACTCGTAGAAGCGATTGCAAAAGCATTAGTTGATCATCCTGACGCTGTTCAAGTGAACGAAGTTGAAGGTGAGCGTTCTACAATCTTAGAACTTAAAGTTGCTCCTGACGACATGGGCAAAGTTATTGGTAAACAAGGACGTATTGCTAAAGCAATTCGTACAGTTGTGAAAGCAGCAGCAACCAAAGACGACAAACGTGTTGTAGTTGAAATTATTTAAGTTGTTAATATGTGAACGATGAGCTGTCATTGTGGCTAAAGCTACTTGGCAGCTTTATGTTTATCTAATAGACATACAACAAAGAGGCGAAGCCTATTACATACAAGGTAAACGTCATTAAACTGAAGTTATGAGGAAATATAATGGATTATATCTATATTGGAAGAGTTGCTAACACCCATGGTGTTAGAGGTGGGTTGAAAATCTTCCCAACAACAGATGACCCACAACGTTTTAAAAAACTAAAAAAAGTAACACTTGAAGACCTTAAGGGTCGAGACAAAGACTATAAAATTATTGGCATTAAGTATTCTGGGCAATTTGTTGTCCTACAACTAGAAGGTGTTAATGATATGGATCAGGCAATGTTGCTTAAACAGTCAATTGTTAAAATACCAAAAAAACAAGCCTTGCCCCTTGATAAAGACGAATATTACATCCAAGATTTATATGGATTAGAAATACTAGATGAAGACGGTCAGAAGATTGGTGTTCTTAGAGACATTATTTTTACAGGTAGTAATGAAGTGTATATCATTGACTTAGATGATGAAAGAGAGTTACTTTTGCCTGCAGTTAAGGAATGTGTGCTTGATGTGAACATCAAAAAAGGCACAATGACCATTCACATTATGGAAGGGTTACTTTAATGGTATTTAATGTTTTAACGCTATTTCCAGACATGATACATCAAGGTCTTAACCATAGTATTATTGGAAAAGCAATGGATCAAAACTTAATATCAGTCAATTGTATCGATTTTAGGACTTATAGTGCGTCAAAACATAAGTCAGTAGATGATTACCCTTATGGTGGTGGTGCAGGCATGGTGATACAAGCTCAACCTGTGTTAGATGCTTTTTCCGACCTTAATAAAGATGGGAAAAAGCGAAGGCTTATCTACTTAACACCACAAGGCAGAACATTTAATCAATCAATGGCAGAAGAATTTGCCAAAGAAGATGAAGTGACATTTCTATGTGGTCACTACGAAGGTATAGATGAGCGAATAATAGATGCAATTGTTACGGATGAAGTTTCTTTAGGTGATTTTGTACTTACTGGTGGTGAGATGGCAGTTACAGTTATGATTGATGCAATCTCAAGATTGGTACCAGGTGTACTTAAGAATGATGATTCTTCCGAACATGAATCCTTTCATAATAATCTACTTGAATATCCTCAGTATACTAGACCGGAAGTGTATGAAGGCATGTCAGTACCTAAGGTACTTTTGTCAGGTCATCACAAGAAGATAGAAGAATGGCGACATGAACAATCCCTACTAAGAACCTATGAGAAACGACCAGATTTACTAGAAAAGGCAGTATTGTCCAAGAAGGACTTAGAATTCTTAAAAAAGCATTGCAATTATGACGTTGATATGTTATAGTTCTATACTGTGAGTACGGGTGTTCCGCTTTTACGCAGTGGGTATTATGAACATCTTTGATGGAAGGAGGATACTCAGATGAACGATATTATTAGAGGCATTGAAAATGCTCAACTTAAATCAGACGTAACAGACTTTAATGTAGGTGACACAGTACGTGTTTACGCAAAAGTTAAAGAAGGTAACCGTGAGCGTGTTCAAATGCTTGAAGGTACTGTACTTAAGCGTCAAGGTGGTAAAGGTGCTAAAGAGACTTTCACTGTAAGAAGAATTTCTTATGGCGTTGGTGTTGAAAGAACTTGGCCATTACATTCACCAAACATTGAAAAGATTGAAGTGATCAGACGTGGTAAAGTAAGAAGAGCTAAGCTTAACTACTTACGTGAGCGTATTGGTAAAAGAGCGAAAGTTAAAGAACTTATTCGCTAATCAAAGTAAGAAGATGAAGGACTGCTACCAATGGTACAGTCCTTTTATTTATATAATTTGAACATGTTATTAAAAGAATGTTACAAATCTCCAAATGTCTTGCTAGCAGAAAATCTTTGGTGTACACTTTTAGTGAAATACAAATGGAAAGTAGGATTTTATGGAAGATAAAAATATACTACGAGAAATACTAGGGTGGGTTAGAGATATAGCCATTGCAGTCATTTTCGTATTTTTAATATTTAATTTTGTTGGTCAGAAGACCAATGTTGTAGGTAAGTCAATGGAACCAACTTTATTTGATGGTGACCAGCTAGTAATTGATAAGCTGAGTTATCGTTTTGGAGAAGTTGAACGCTTTGATATAATTGTATTTCCTTATGAACCTAAGTTATACTACATCAAACGTGTTATAGCACTTCCAGGTGAGACGGTTTCCATTGTTGATGGTGAAGTTCTTGTTAATAATGAAGTGATTGATGATGAATTTGGCTTTGACATTATTATGAATTATGGTAATAATCTACCTCTGACAGTGCCTGAAGATGAATACTTTGTCATGGGTGATAACCGTAACAAGAGTTCAGATAGTCGATATACAGATGTAGGCACCATTGATAAAGATGATATAATTGGTAAAGCAATTGTTCGTATATGGCCATTTGATAATTTTGGCGCACTAGAATAGTAGGCATGATAACCCAACCAAGGTTGGGTTATATTTGTGAAAAGAGGAGACAAAATGAACATACAGTGGTACCCAGGTCATATGACCAAAGCAAAAAGAATGATGCAGGAAAATATTAAGCTAATAGACGTTGTTATTGAACTTGTTGATGCACGTGTTCCAATTAGTAGTCAAAACCCAGAGGTTAAGAAGTTAGCCAACCAGAAGCCTAGAATCATTGTACTTAACAAAGTGGACTTAGCTGATCCTGCTGAGACTGATCGATGGACTGAGTATTTTAAAAAAGATGGTTATGTTGTGGCTCAAGTAAATTCTGCAAATGGTAAAGGTATTAAGCAGATTGCTCAAGCAGTTAAGGTGGCATGTAAAGAGAAGATTGAACGGAATAAAAGAAAAGGCATCATGAACAGACCTATGAGAGCTATGGTTGTTGGTATTCCAAATGTAGGTAAAAGTACATTTATTAACAAACTAGTGGGTAAGTCTAGTGCTAAGACGGGTAACAAACCAGGTGTAACTAAGGGGAAACAATGGCTTAAACTTCGTAACGAAATCGAATTGCTTGACACACCAGGTGTATTATGGCCTAAGTTTGAAGATAAGTCAGTCGGTATCAAATTAGCTATGATTGGTTCAATTAAAGAGGAAATATTAGATATAGAGGGTCTATCGATGTTGATGCTTGAGACTATGAGAGACCGATATGCTTATATGATAGAGAATAAATACGATGTGTCGGATATTAAAGATAAAGTAGGACATCAATTACTTATTGATATTACTAAAAATCGTAATATGTTAAAAGCTGGAAGTGAACCTGACACACTTAGGATGAGTCGTGTGATTATGGAAGAATTTAGAAATGGTAAAATAGGCCGAATAAGTCTTGAAACCGTTGGTGAAATAGAAGAAGAAACAATCTAATCTAGTGCGTGCCTTAGGGTGCGTGCTTTTTGTTTTATAGGAAATTGCTCTGAACTTAACAAGTAAACTTGAAGCATGTCTACTTGTTTTAAGGATAATTTACTTTGAAACGACCGAAAATTGGCGAAGCCAATAGAGATGCGAAGCATCTTTCTTGATGTATACTTGCTGTTTTAAAATATTGTAGATTACGTTATAATACAATTAAGTAAAAACTAGGGAGGTAACTATGTTAGATCGATCAATTAAAGCCATTCAAGCAGCTGTAGACCAAGGCGATTTGACTTATGAAGGGATTGTAAAAGACTATATAAAGCTTATAGAAGTTAATAATGAAGCAGTGAACGCAATTAGTGAACTAAATCCAAATGCATTGACTCAGGCCAAGCTTCTTGATGAGGAGTATAGAACAAGTGGTAGACGAAGTTTATTACACGGCATACCTGTTATGATCAAAGATAATGTTCATGTTACAGGTGATGGTTTTCATGTGACGGCTGGCGCCTGTATTTTTAAAGATTTGGTCCCACCTTATGAAGCCACAATTGCCACTAAGCTTAAAGAAGCAGGTGCAATCATATTGGGTAAAACCAACTTAAGTGAATTTGCCAATTTTATATCTCAGGAATCACCGAATGGTTTTAGTGCTCTTAAGGGACAAGTGAAGAACCCATATGGTGCCTTTGATGTTGGTGGTTCTTCTAGTGGGTCAGGGGTTGCTGTTGCTTGCTGTTTTTGTCAAGTAGCCATTGGAACTGAAACTTCAGGATCTATTATTAGCCCTGCTTCAAGTAATTCGATTATCGGTCTTAAGCCAACAGTTGGTGTTGCTAGTCGCTACGGTATTATCCCTATATCGGCTACTCAAGATATTCCAGGACCTATGGCTAGATATCTTGAAGATATCGTGATTGTACAGAATATAATTGAAGGTTTTGATGTGAATGATTTATCTACTCAAGCCCTTTTGAAATTAGGTGATCGAGAACTTAAGTATGAATCTCTAAAGGAACTTAAGAGCTTAAGGGTTGGGTATTACATAGAAAAAGAAGATATGGACCAACGTAAGGCAAGTAACAGTATCTTTGCCAAAGCCTTATCTCAAATGAGGAAACACCATATTCATACTCAAGAAGTGACATTTATACCTACGGACTACAAGGTTGACTGGGATGTCCTATACTACGAATTCCCAAGAGATATGGCGAATTACTTAAAGTCGATTCAATCAGAGGTTGAAGTTAAAAGCCTAGCAGACATTTTGAAAGTTCATCAATCCGATGTTGATAAGTATGTCCCTTATGACCAAATACAATTTGAGAAATCTGTTATGAAAGAAGCAACTTTTGATGTTGATTATGGCCGTGCTCTGGCTGATAGCTTTAAGTATGGTCATCTCATCGATCATTGGATTGATACAGAAGAACTGGACGTTATATGTTATGTGAATTGTGACGCAATAGATATAGCAGCTAGACTTGGATACCCCTCAATAACTTTCCCGATAGGTTATACGGATGATGGAGAACCTGTTGGATTCACCATGTCCGGTAAAGGCTTTGAAGAGCAAAAACTTATTACAATAGCAAAATCACTTATTCCAATTATTGGAAAACATAGACCTGTAGAAGACTTGGAGATCAAATGACAGTAGAAACCATAGGCAACATCAAACAAACACTAAAAGAAACCGATATTCTAAATATGACGGGCTTTATTGATCGTTATAAGGAGGACCAACGAACAGGTGTCATCAAACTTATTGAATCAGCTCAAAAGAAAATAGATAATTACAATAAAGAACTTAAACGTTTAGAGGTCATGGCTCACTATGAACGGGAATACGGCGATTATAGACGTATTGCAGGCATTGATGAGGTTGGTAGAGGCCCCCTTGCTGGACCGGTTGTCACAGCTGCAGTAATTTTACCTGTTGGTTGTCAGCTTCTACATGTCAATGACTCAAAAAAAGTCTCTCAAAAAATGAGGGAAGCTTTATACGATGAGATTATGGAAAAAGCTATAGCCGTAAGTATTGGTATTGAAGGTGTTGATGTCATAGATGATATCAATATCCTGCAAGCCACTTATAGTGCAATGAGAAAAGCCGTAAATGACCTTGAAGTCCAACCAGACTTATTATTAGTAGACGCAGTGAAAATCCCTGGACTATCAATGCCGCAAGTATCCATTATAAAAGGTGATGAGAAGAGTATCTCAATTGCAGCTGCTAGTATCATTGCCAAAGTTACAAGAGATAGAATGATGGTGGATTATGACGCTCTTTTTCCAGAATATGGCTTCGCAAGCAATAAGGGTTATGGAGCGCAGGTTCATATTGATGCCATCAAGTCTATAGGACCTTGCCCTATCCATCGACGTACATTTATTAAAAATTTCGTATAGTTAGGAGGTGTTTTCATGCGAATAGACCCTAGTATGATTTACAATCAATATCATAAACAACATAAAGTCAGCGCTGAAAACGCCAAAGTTAATGTTGCTAAGAGTTTGCTAGAAGGGCAAGTTATTAAAGGCACAATTATAGATTCTAATCAATCAGGTGTTAAATTACAAATGGCTAATGGTGAAATCATTGAAGCTAAAATAGCCTCAGAACTCCAGTACGCTATCGGTGATCACGTGACTTTGTTAGTAGAGTCTATGGATACAGACCAGATTACAATGAGTACGATGACTGATGCTGAAACTTTAGCAACGGATAAATTAATGAACATACTTGAGCAGGCCGGTTTGCCAACGACTAATGACAATTTGAAGATGTTGTCTTTGTTAATGGAGAATAAAATGCCTGTCAATCAAGAGAGCCTAAAGGTAATGGTTCGCTTAATGAAACAATTTCCTGAGGCACCTGTGAAGCACCTTGTTTTTATGGCTAAACACCAGATACCTATTAACTCAGAAAACTTAAATCAAATGGCAATGCTTGAGAACAATGAACATGCACTAACTAGAGGTTTAGCATCTCTTGTAGATGATGTAACTCAAACAATCCAGACTCAAATTTCAAACAACCAAGAATCATCAGCTCTAAATCAAGGTAGTCAATTGGTAGAACTTGTTAATAGTGATCCAGTGATTACAACACAACAAAAAGGCTTAACAGACTTGCTTCAAGTGCTGCAGCCCGAGGTCTTAGAAGGTGGTAGACAATTGTCGGACCTTGTAAGTACGAGTCAGGGAAATGTAGCCCTAAGTGATGTGATGATGGCAGGTGACTTGGAGATACTAGGAGCCAAGTTGAATCAAGTATTCACACAGATGGATAGCAGTCAACTCTCAGAACAACAAGTCACAAATCTTGAGCAATTACCTAGTTTGGAAAGTTTGAACTTCTCGCAACTGGTAGAGTTGGCGGATCAAGAACTCTTAACATTAGATCAATTAAGAACCTTCATTATGGATGCAAAAGATAGTCATACCTATATGTCCTTATCCAAAGGGCTGATGGTTTCTGACATAGCAACTGTTGAACAAGGTGAAGTGGCCCAATACTTTAATGCACTACAAGAAAAGCTGTCTCTTATAGCCAATAACGATGTGGTGAAACAATCTCTTGAAGGTGGTAAGGTCTTAAAAAGCACAGGAGATGTGAAGGCTTCTGTTAATTTCATGAACGCTATGAATCAGGACTTTAACTTTATGCATTTACCTATGTTTGTTGGAGACCAATTGTTACATTCTGAGCTTTACGTAATGAATGATTCTAAGGTGACAAAAGATGGTGAGAAGCCAATTACAGCTTTGATTAGGTTGGATTTACTTAACTTAGGGCATACGGATATATATGTTAAAAAGGTTGGAAAAAACGTAGATGTACAATTTTTCATGACGGATGAGGACCAGATAACAACAGTCAGAGAACATATGGTAGAACTAGATAAAGTGCTTACCAATAAAGGGTTTAATGTATTATCTTCATCTGTACAAACGGCTAGTAAAGCTTTTGATGTGGTAGATGATTTTCTTGAAGTTGATAACAAAGAAGGGTCACAGAAACGATTTACTTTTGATATGAGAGCGTGATGATATGGCTGAGAAAAGAAAAAAAGCAGCTGCAATACAATATGCACCAGGTGAGCAAGCGCCAACGGTCATTGCTAAAGGTAAAGGTGTTGTAGCGGATAAAATACTAGAAAAGGCTGAAGAAGCCAATCTGCCCGTGTATAGGGATGAGAAGCTAGCGGATGAGTTAACCAAACTTGAAATTGGTGAGTATATTCCGCCTGAGTTGTATACGGTGGTGGCTGAGATCTTAGTTTTTGTGACGGATCTTGATAAGTTGCAAGATAAGAAATAAGAACATAGAAAATTTACCAGGATGACAAGGGATAAGGAATAGATAAAGGCATATTGTCGTTATATATCTGTGTCTTCCGTGAAATCTGTGGTAGTCTTTCTTATATAATACCTGGGGAGGTAAGTATGAACAAAAGATATGAAGGGGCCTTGTACGAACAACGTGCAATGGACTACTTAAAGTGTAAGGGTTACAAAATACTAGACCATAACTATTTTACCAAACACGGTGAGATAGACATAATAGCCTATAAAGACAAGACTTATATCTTTGTTGAAGTAAAATATAGGACTTCAGCTAAGTACGGTCAACCTTATGAAGCTGTAACACCTAAGAAGAAACAACATTTAATGAGAACTGCCATTGCATTTGCTCAAGCCAATTATGTTCTTGGCGAACCAATGCGATTTGACATAATAGACATACTACAAGAGAAGATTACACATTACGAGCATGCTTTTGAACTAGATAAAAGGTATGCTAATTTTTAGGAGATAGAATGAAAAGTCAGAAATTAGAAATTAAGAGCCAAGATAGGCTTGTCTATATAGAGTTCCCACATTTTAATGAAAGCCAGTTGGTCCATCATGGATTCTCAACTAAACATGGCGGTATAAGCCAGGTGGATTATTCAACGATGAACCTTAGCTTTACAAGAGGTGATAATCGTTTGGCTGTAGTAGAAAACTTCAATCGTTTTGCATCAGCTATAGGGGTTGAACCTGATAGCCTTGTTTTCACAGATCAGGTACATGAGAATGACGTTAGAGTTGTTACTTATGATGATAGGGGTAAAGGATTTGATAAAACATCAGATATCATTGCAACTGATGGTCTTATAACTAATGTTAAAGGTGTTACATTAACCACCTTCTATGCAGATTGTGTCCCTTTGTTCTTCTTAGACCCTGTACTTAAGGTTATAGGCTTGTCACATGCAGGCTGGCGTGGTACGGTTAAGGAAATAGGACCCAAAACGGTAGAGGCGATGACCAATGAATATGGGTCAAATCCTGAGGATATTTTAGTAGGTATTGGACCTTCAATTGGCGCTTGTTGTTATGAGGTATCAAAGGATGTTATAATGGAGTTTGAAAAAATCTTAAATCGTGTTATAATTGACAAGATTGTTTTCTGGCAGGATGAAGAACATGCGCTCCTTGACCTGTGGGAAGCAAACAAACAATTGCTGATACAAGCCGGTGTTCTTAAGCAAAACATCCTTGTAACAGATTTATGTACAAAGTGTCATAGTGATGATTTCTTTAGTCACCGAGTTATGGGGACTAGCAGGGGAAGTCTAGCAGCTATGTTGGCACTTAGGTCTTAGACCATAGAAGAAGGTGGAAATTTGGAACTTAAGAAATCCCATAAAGATAATGACAAACAACATGAGGTGATCCAGGTGGTGCCAGGCAGTATTGCCATGGAGCTGGGTATAGTAGCTGGTGACCGTCTGGTGAGTATTAATGAGAAAGCTGTAAACGATGCTCTAGACTACCATTTGTTTGTTCAAGACGAGATGATTGATCTTGTTATATATAAGAAGGAACATGATGAAGCTTGGTTATATGAAATAGAGAAAGATGAAGAAGAAGACTTAGGTCTTGTCTTTGACAACAATCTTATGGACGAATATCAGTCTTGTAGGAATGGTTGTGTATTCTGTTTTATTGACCAATTACCAGAAGGTATGAGAGAAACCTTGTATTTTAAGGATGATGATGCTAGACTGTCATTCCTGCAAGGTAATTATATAACACTAACAAATATGACGGAACGTGAAGTGAGTCGAATCATTGAATACCATTTGTCGCCCATTAACATCTCAATTCATACCATGAACTTAGATCTTCGAATTAAGATGCTTAAGAATAAACACTCAGGCAAAATTGTTGAATATATGGACCGCCTACACGAAGCAGGCATCACAATGAATGGGCAGATTGTTCTTTGTAAGGGTCTTAACGATGGTGAGGAGTTAGACTATAGTATCAAAGAGTTAGAACGTTACATGCCACATTTACAATCTGTATCAATTGTACCAGTCGGATTATCCAAACACAGAGAAGGACTATATCCTCTTGAGGCATTTACTAAGGAAGAATGTGTTGATGTCATAGGGGTCGTAAGTAAATGGCAGGACCATTTTATGAAAACTTATGGCCACCACTTCATACATTGCGGTGATGAGTTTTATATCATGGCTGGTGATGACTTACCGATTAGTGATGTTTATGATGGCTACTTACAACTTGAAAATGGTGTAGGTATGACTCGGTTACTTAAAGATACGATAAGTGAACAGATAGAGAATTTAGAAGAGATAAGCATTGAACCTACAACCATCACTATAGCAACTGGTAAGTTAATAGAAGACGTCTTGTCAGAATTAATGAGAGAATTAGAGCGGAAGGTTCACGGTCTAACCATTCAAGTTGTTGGTATTAACAACGATTATTTTGGCGAGTTAATAACTGTTTCGGGCTTGTTGGTTGGTGTAGACATAATTAAGCAACTTAAACCACTTGAACTTGGCAGCAAAGTTTTTATGCCAGACAACATACTAAGAAGTGGTGAAGATATACTGTTAGATGACACAACACTTGATGCACTTAAAGAAGCGGTCAGTGTACCACTAGAGTTAGTAGATTATATTGGAGATACATTGATTGACAAAGTCATGTCCTCTTTGTGATAGGAGAAAAGAATGAGTAATAAACCAATAGTAGCAGTTGTTGGACGCCCAAATGTGGGTAAATCAACGATATTTAATATGATGGCAGGGTCTAAAATATCCATTGTACAAGATACCCCTGGTGTTACAAGAGATAGAATATACGCAGATGTAGAGTGGTTAAATTACGGCTTTACAATTATTGATACCGGAGGTATTGAGCCTGATTCTAAGGATATTATATTATCACAGATGCGTAATCAGGCAGAGATCGCAATTGATACTGCAGATGTTATCCTTTTTGTGGTAGATGTTAAGACGGGTATCAATGACACAGATTATAAAGTGGCAGATATGCTTAGAAAAAGTGCTAAGCCAATTGTCTTATGTGTTAATAAGGTAGATAATTTCGAAAAATTACAATACGATGTTATGGAATTCTATAACTTAGGTCTTGGTGAACCCTTCCCATTATCAGCAGTTAATAAAGTAGGTATGGGTGACTTGTTAGATGAGATTGTTGGCCATTTCTATGAGCCAGCAGAGAGCGAAGAAGATGATGAAATCACTAAAATAGCCATCATTGGTAAACCGAATGTTGGAAAGTCTTCTTTAGTAAATAAGATTTTAGGTGAAGATCGTCATATTGTTAGTGAGATAGCAGGTACGACTAGAGATGCAGTTGACTCGAAAATTCAATATGAAGACAAAGAATATGTGTTTATTGATACAGCGGGACTTAGACGTAAGAAGAAGATCAAAGAGGAAATTGAGAAGTACAGTATTATCAGAGCGGTTGCTGCAATAGAAAAGTCTGATATTGCTATCCTTATGATAGATGCAACAGAAGGTATCACAGAACAAGATGCTAAGATAGCAGGTATTGCCCATGACCGTGGTAAGGGCGCTGTTATTGTTGTGAATAAATGGGATGCCATTGAGAAAAATGATAAAACTATGTATCGTTTCCTCGACGATATTCAAGTTACGCTTAATTATATGACTTATGCACCGATAGTCTTCATTTCAGCAAAGACTGGTCTAAGAATTAACAAGCTTTTTGAAACCATTGAAATGGTTATTCAGAATCAGACCTTAAGAATTCAGACTGGTGTTATTAATGATATCTTATATGATGCTATGGCGATGAATCAGCCACCATCAGATAAAGGTAAGAGACTTAAAATTTACTACATGACACAGGTGTCTATTAAGCCGCCGACTTTTGTTATGTTTGTTAATGAGAAAGAATTAACACATTTCTCTTATACACGGTATATAGAAAACAAGTTGCGTGAAGCATTTGGTTTTAAGGGCACACCGCTTAAAATGTTGATAAGAGAACGTAAAGAGAAATAGGGAAGAAGGAAAGGAAAAAGTATGTCTTATTTGGTTAGTATTGCATTGGGGTATTTGTTTGGTTGTTTTCAGACGTCATTTATTATAGCTAAAACAACAAAACACATTGATATTCGAGAACATGGAAGTGGGAATGCTGGAACAACTAACGCCATTCGAGTAATGGGTTGGAAGTACGGTATGATTACTTTCTTTGGAGATTTATTTAAGGCAATCATAGCTGTGATTATTGCAAGATTAGTATTTGATTCACAACTTGCTGGATTATACGCGGGTCTTGGTGTAGTAGTAGGGCATAACTGGCCTGCAGTCCTTAAGTTCAAAGGTGGTAAAGGTATTGCTTCAACACTTGGTATGTTATTAGCTTTTGATATTCGATTAGGTCTAGTTATTTGGGCGATTGCTGCAGCGGTGATTTTCTCAACTAAGTATGTGTCAGTAGGTTCTTTGTTACTTGTGACGTTGATGCCTATTGGTATAGCAGTTCTTTATCCAGGAGAGACTCATTACCTAGCGGTAAGTCTTGTTTTAGCGGCTATTGGTATATTCCAACATAGAGCTAATATTGGAAGGCTTTTCCGTGGTGAAGAAAACAAACTTGGGAAGAAGAAGACAGAAGAAGAAACGACAGAAGCATAAAGGACATCTTAGGAGGTAATGATGAAAGTTACAGTACTTGGTGCAGGAAGTTGGGGCGTAGCCCTTGGTATGTTACTTGATACAAATGGTCACAGTGTTAAGATTTGGTCTTTACTTGAAGATGAAGTGGCTATGTTACAAGAACACCATGAACACCTTAAGAATTTGCCAGGCATTAAATTGAATGAGAAGATTCAAATTACTGGTGATATAGAAGAAGCGATTACAGACGCAGAAATGATTATATTTGCAGTACCATCTAGATTTGTTAGAGGAACTGCAAAACTTGCTAAGGCATATACAAATGATCGTCAAATCATAGTTAACGTTGGTAAAGGTCTTGAAGATGAAACGCTCTATACTTTAGAGCAAGTTCTAGAAGACGAATTACCTAATAATAAAGTTGCGGTTTTATCTGGGCCAAGTCATGCTGAGGAAGTTGCACGAAACATTCCTACTTCAGTGGTTGTGGCTTCCAAAGATGAAGGTGTAGCAAAAGCCATTCAAGAAGTGTTCATGAATCAAACGTTCAGAGTTTATGGTAGTACGGACGTTGTTGGTGTTGAGATGGGAGGCGCCCTTAAGAATGTCATTGCGTTAGCTGCTGGTATATCAGACGGTCTAAAGTTTGGTGACAATACTAAGGCTGCCTTGTTAACTCGAGGTATGGCTGAAATATCTAGACTTGGTTTAGCAATGGGTGGCGAGATTAAAACTTTTAACGGACTATCAGGTATGGGTGACTTGATTGTTACATGTACAAGTATGCATAGCCGTAACCGAAAGGCTGGTATCCTGATTGGAGAAGGCTTAACATTGGCTGAAGCTCAAGATAAAGTTCAAATGGTTGTTGAAGGCGTTTATGCCGCAAAGGCTGCACTGGACTTAGCCCACAAATTTGAAATAGAAATGCCTATTATCGAGCAAGTGAACGCTGTCCTATTTATGAACAAGGATCCTAGAGAAGCAGTGGTTGATTTAATGGAGAGAAACAAGAAGTTTGAGTAGAGGTGCGACCATGACTGTTAAGATTAGACCGATTAATTTTGAAGAAATAGAAGATTTTGAATACATGACCAAGTGTTACCTAGATGATGAGATTCGACACTTGTTTACTGTAGACTTTAACAACGGGCCAACAGTACCCTTAAATCCATATGAGTTAAGGGCCGCTAAAGAGAAATCAAGCAGTAACCATACCTATATGATCGAAGTAGACGGGAAAGTTGTCGGAGACGCTTCTGTAGACACTGCCTTTGATATGTTGCTGGGGAATAAGGAAAAGACAGGTTGGCTTGGCATTTGTATTGGAGATGCTTCATGTAGAGGCAAGGGTGTTGGCAAAATTGTTATGAAGAAACTAGAGAATGTTTGTAAGGAAATGGGTTTGAAACGTCTTGAACTTGGTGTTTTTGCCTACAACGAAATTGCAATCAAATTCTATAAGAGTTTAGGGTATAAACATTTTGAAACTGTTAAGAAGTTTACTTACTACGATGGCGACTGGCATGATGACTATCGTATGGAGAAATACATATAGCCTTATAAGTGTTGACCATTTGAGGACAACACTTTTTCTTTTATTATAAGGGCAAATATGTTAGACTTAACTGATAAACATTATCAAGTAAAAGGAGAATAAGATGGCAGGATGTGACACATGTGGCGGCTGTAGTAAAACCAAGTCAGCGACAATAGATTATAAAACAATTGTTGGTCTACTGACCAACGTCTTAGATAAACATATTAACTTAGAAGAAGGGCATAGTCATCGGGTCAGCGAAATGGCTACATGGCTTGGGACATACCTTGGTATTGACCAACAGATGGTTGACTTCATTGGCGTAGCTTCTTATTTGCATGACATAGGTATGTTAGACGTCTCAGGTGATATCCTTGGCACACGTAAGTTGTTAGAGGCAGATGACTGGTTACAGATTAAGAAACATCCCTTACAATCAGCAAAGTATATTGAGACCCTTCCAGGCTTGGATGAAGTAGCAAGGATCGTTTTAGAACATCACGAACGCTTTGATGGTGGCGGTTATCCGACAGGTTTAGAGGGAGACTACATTCATCTTGGCGCAAGAATCCTTCATTTCTGTGAAGCGATTGATACCATGGCCAATGATCAAACTTATAAAGATCGAATGACCTATGAAGCCATAGAAGCAGAAGTGAAAAAGCAGTCAGGAAAACAGTTTGATCCATGGATGGTTATGCACGTAAGTGAGTTCCTAACAATCTATCAAGAAAAATTCGACCAATAATTTGGTGGCTTGTTTCCTATGATATATTATGTTATAATAAGCTTAACTTAATAATTAAACTGATAAAGAGTGGACTTTTGGTCCACTCTTTATGTATGTGATTAGGGTAATCGACCCTTATATAATGAGTTTACGAGAGAAAGGATGTGACGAAATGGCTAATAAAGAAAAGATAGAACAATTAACAGAATCCTACCTACTACCAATTATAGAACCTTTAGCTATTGAACTGGTAGATGTTGAGTATGTGAAAGAATTAGGACATTTTTACTTAAGAGCATATATTGACAAAGAAGGTGGCATCACAGTACTTGATTGTGAAGCAGTTAGTAGAGCGCTTGAAGAAAAGTTAGAAGAAAGTGATCCAATTAAAGATGCTTATATTCTTGAAGTGAGTTCTCCAGGACTTGACAGACCACTTAAGAAGGACAACGACTTTGAGAGAAGTATAGGCAAAGACGTGGAATTTAAGTTATATAAAGCTTTGAATGGTCAAAAAGAATTTGTTGGCACACTAGTGAGTTATACAGCAGAGGATATGACCGTACGTATAGATGACAAAGAAGAAGTATTTGTTCGTAGTACCGTAGCACATATAAGGTTATCAATCAATTTCTAAAATGAATGAACTAAGGAGGATATATCATGAATGCTGAATTTATTCAGGCATTGGCTCAAATCGAGAAAGAAAAAGGTATTAGCAAAGACGTCTTAATAGAGGCGATTGAGAATTCACTAATTACAGCTTGTCACAATAATTTTGGGGCAGCAACAGAGATTAAAGTAACAATTGATCGAGAAAAAGGTGATTTATCTGTATACGCAGAAAAAACAGTTGTTGAACTTGTTGAGAACGACCAAACTGAAATCACACTTGAAGAAGCTGTAACGATTAACAAAGAGTATAAGATCGGTGATGTTGTACAAATTGTTATCACACCTAAGAACTTTGGTCGGATTGCAGCACAAAAAGCTAAACAAGTTGTTGTACAGAAGATCCGTGAAGCAGAAAGAGAAGTATTATTTAACCAGTACATCTCTAAAGAAAAAGAAGTTGTAACAGGTATTATTCAGAGAGAGGTTAAAGACAACGTAGTTGTTAACCTTGGTAAGATTGATGCGGTTATGACTAAAAAAGAACAAATTCCTGGTGAACGTTATAGCACTAACGAACGTATCAAGGTATATGTTGTTGAGGTTAAAGAAAGTACCAAAGGACCAAAAGTTTATGTATCAAGAACTCACCCAGAATTAATTAAACGTTTATTTGAACAAGAAGTACCAGAAGTACATGATGGTGTTGTTGAGATTAAGTCAGTTTCTAGAGAAGCTGGATCAAGAACTAAAATTGCTGTACATTCTAACAACCCAGACGTAGATCCAGTTGGTTCATGTGTTGGTCATAATGGCGCACGTGTTGGTATCATTGTTCATGAGTTAAATGGTGAGAAGATTGACATCATTCCTTGGAATGAAGCATCTGAAGCATTTATTGCAGCTGCCCTTAGTCCATCTAAGGTTGTTAAAGTTGTTGTAGATGAAGAAGAGAAGAGTGCAAAAGTTGTTGTGCCTGATTATCAATTATCACTTGCAATTGGTAAAGAAGGACAGAACGCTAGACTTGCGGCTAAACTAACTGGCTACAGAATTGATATTAAGAGTGAGACTCAAGCAAAAGAGACTAACTTTGTTGATGTTGAGGAAAAAGTGGTTAACCCATTTGAGCAATTCCTTGAAAGCCAAGAGAATGAAGAAGAACCAGAACTTGAAGAAAGTAACTTCTTCTTTGAAGAATTGATGAAAGAAGACGATGACGAAACTTTCTTTATCGACGAAGATCTTTTTGACGAGGAGTAAAGCATATGGCAAAGAAAATACCAATGCGTAAATGTCTCGGCTGTGGTGAGATGAAAGAGAAGAAACAACTTGTTAGAGTTGTTAGGTCTAAAGAAATGACTTTTTCTATTGATCTTACTGGTAAGCAAAATGGAAGAGGCGCTTATATTTGTCATGACGTCGAATGTTTTAATAAAGCAGCAAAATCTAAAGGCTTAGAACGAGCTTTTAGTAGTAAAATACCCGAAGAAGTTTACGATGCCTTACGTGAGGAGATCCTATGATGAACAAAGCGTTATCATTACTGAGTCTAGCTCAGAAGGCAGGGCAAGTCGTATCTGGAGAATTTAGTGTTGAAAAAGGACTAAAAGAAGGCAATGTGTGTTTATGCATCGTTGCAGAAGATGCCTCGGGGAATACAAAGAAGAAATTCAATAATATGTGTACGTTTAGATCCGTCAAACTAATAGAGTTTTCAAACAAAGAAGAGTTAGGGCATATGATTGGCAAAAGATTTAGGGCCACCATAGGCATAACTGATCAAGGTTTTGCAGATAATCTACTTAAGAAGATAGACGATCACGTATAACAATCATACGGAGGTAGTTGAATGTCGAGCAAAAAGGTATATGAATTAGCTAAAGAGCTACACATGAGTGATAAAGCACTGTTAAGTGTGTTGGGTAAGATGAAAGTTGATGTTGTTGATCGCGACAGTGTCTTAACTGACAAGCAATACGACAACATCAAAGAGCAATATAAAAGAGCAGCTAAGAAAGTGGCAGCAGCAAGAGCCGCTAAAGCAGCTAAAGAAAAAGAATCAGCAGCTAAGAACGCTGAAGCTAGAAAAGTTGAAGCGAAAATAGCTGAACCTAAGAAGGCACCAGCTAAAAAGGCAGCACCTAAGAAGGCTGAACCTAAACAAGCTGCACCAAAGAAAGAGACTGCAAAAAAAGAAGCGCCTAAAAAAGCAGCGCCAAAGAAAGAAGCACCTAAAAAGGCTGCTCCTAAAACGGAGGCACCAGCTAAGAAGGCTGCTCCTAAGAAAAATGAGCCTAAAAAAGCAGCTCAAATCAAGCCAGATCCTAAAAAAGATGCACCTAAGAAGAGTAAAGCTAAAAAGGAAAAGGCTAAGAAAGAAACACCAGAAGTACCGGTTGAACCAGTAGAAAAGACAAACAAGAAACGTCATAAGCAAACAGACGTTGTTGAAGAAATCAAAGAATTTATTGAACTTCCAGACAATGTAATGGTAAGTGTTCTTGCTGACAAGTTGGATGTTCAAGTGTCTGATATCATTAAGAACCTTATGATGCGTGGTATTATGGCAAGTGCTAATCAAGAAATTAACTTCCAATTAGCGGAAGAAATTGCTCTTGAATATGATATGTTAGCTGAACGTGAGCCTGAGAAGGACATTGTTGAAGAATTCTTTAAAGAAGATGAAGACGATGAGAAGTCATTAGTTAAACGTTCACCAGTTGTTGTTGTTATGGGTCACGTTGACCATGGTAAAACATCACTTCTTGATGCTTTACGTGAAAGTAAAGTGACTGAAGGTGAGCACGGTGGTATCACACAACATATTGGTGCATCTGTGATTGAGCTTGAATCAGGTAATAAGATTACATTCCTTGACACACCAGGTCATGAAGCTTTTACAGCTATGAGACTTAGGGGTGCTATGGCAACAGATATTGCGATCTTAGTCGTTGCAGCAGATGATGGTGTTATGCCTCAAACGATTGAAGCAATCAACCATGCTAAAGCAGCTGGCGTTGCAATCATCGTTGCGGTAAACAAGATTGATAAGCCTGGTGCTAATCCAGACAGAGTTTTACAAGAGTTAGTTGAATATGAGCTAGTACCTGAAGCATGGGGTGGTGAAACAATCTGTGTTCAAGTATCTGCTATTGAGAAGACAAACTTAGATGAATTATTAGAGATGATTGTTCTTGTATCTGAAGTAGAAGATTACAAAGCAAACCCTAAGCGTAAAGCTAGAGGTACAATCATTGAGGCTGAACTTGATAAAGGTCGTGGACCTGTAGCCACTGTACTTGTACAGAACGGTACACTTAAAGTTGGAGATGCGATTATCGCTGGTCCTGCTTATGGTCGTATTAGAGCTATGGTAGATGATCATGGTCGACGCGTTAAGACGGCTGGACCATCAACACCTGTTGAGGTTCTAGGACTTTCTGAAGTACCTACAGCTGGTGATGCCTTCTTTACTTCTAAGAACGAGAAGGAAGCAAGAAACATAGCTTCTAAAGTTGTTGAACGTAATAGAGAGAAAATGATCCAAACAACACCTCAAAAAGTTACACTTGATGACTTGTTCCACCAGATTCAAGTTGGTGAAATGAAAGAGCTTAATATTATTGTTAAAGCAGATACTCAAGGTTCTGTTGAAGCCGTTAAGCAAAGTCTTGTGAAACTTTCAAATGAAGAAGTTGTGATTAGAGTTATTCACGGTGGTGTTGGTGCAGTTACTGAGACAGACGTTATGTTAGCATCTGCTTCAAATGCGATCATCATTGGATTTAATGTGCGTCCTGAGGCAAGTGCTAAGGCAGTTGCTGATAGAGAAGCCATTGACCTAAGATTATACAGAGTAATCTACAACGCTATTGAAGATATTCAAGCAGCGATGAAGGGTATGTTAGACCCAATTTACGAAGAGAAAGTTATTGGACATATTGAGATTCGTCAAACATTCAAAGTATCAGGTATTGGTACAATTGGTGGTGGTTATGTACTTGATGGTAAAGTACTACGTAATTCTCAAGTTCGACTTAACAGAGATAACATTGTTATATATGAAGGTGCACTTGCATCTCTTAAACGTTTTAAAGACGATGTTAAGGAAGTTGCAACTGGTTACGAATGTGGTGTTATGTTAGACAAATACAATGACCTTAAAGAGGGTGACATTGTAGAAGCTTTCATTATGGAAGAGATTCCTAGATAACACACAGTTTAGATAAGAAGGTGACACAATGAGAAAAAATAGTAATAGAATAATCCGCATTAATCAAGAAGTAATGAATGAACTTAGCAGCATCTTACGTGGAGACCTAAAGGACCCAAGAATCAGTGCTTTAACAACGATTGTTAAAGTGGATACAACGCCTGATCTTAAGTTCTGTAAAGTATATGTGAGTGTTATGGGTGATGAAAGAGAGCAAAAGGAGACCATTGAAGGTCTTAAGAGTTCAGCTGGTCATATTAGAAGTGAACTTGCACATAGAATCAACCTAAGAAGTACACCACAGCTAAACTTTGTTATTGACCATTCAATCGAATATGGTGTTGAGATATCAGCCCTAATTGATAAAGTGGTTAGACACGATGAGGAAGAAGAGTAAAATGACTTTAACCCAATTATTAGATATAGCAAAAGTTCATAAAAATATCTATATAGCTGGTCATATACATCCAGATGGAGACTGTGTAGGTGCTACAATGGCTATGGTACAACTGTTTGAAAATGCAGGTGTGGCTGCCAAGGTACTGCTCATGGAATCTCCTGAAGGGTATAGTCATCTAGGACTTGATCAATATGTTCAACATGAAGTGCCAGAAGAGATTGATTTATTTATCTCTCTTGATGCTTCAGATGTTGAGCGATTAGGTGACTTTGGTCCTTTGGTTGAAAAAGCAGTGATGTCAGTTAATATTGATCACCATGTGAGCAATACAAGATTTGCGAAAGAAAACTTTGTGGATGATGTTGCAAGTTCCACTTGTGAGATGGTATTTAACATGATTGATCAAGAAGGTTTGATGAATAAGTCCATTGCAGAGGCTTTATATACTGGTATCATTTATGATACTGGTGCATTTAAACATAGTAATACTAAGCCATCTACACATATGGCAGCTGCTGAACTGATTACTTATGGGATCGACTATACTTGGATGACAAATAAGATGTTCTTTGAGAAGCCAATAAAGTCTTTTAAGGCCCATGGTAGAGCTTATGATCGTCTTGAAACTTATTTAGATGATCAAGTTGTTGTTAGCTATCTGACTTTGAGTGATTTTGAGGAACTCAACATAAGTAAAAGTCATACTGAAAGTATAGTTCAGTTCATGAACGAAGTTGAAGGTATACAAGTGGCCATGTTTTTTTATGCAACGGATGCTGAAACTTATAAGATTAGCTTAAGATCCAAAGGAAAAGTGGATGTTTGTCAAGTGGCAGGTGTTTTTGGTGGCGGTGGTCATATAAAAGCATCTGGTGCAAGCTATACTGGTACAGTAGAAGAAGCAATCCCAGCTGTACTTAAAGAAATTGAGAAGCAATTAGGATAAAATATATGAAAAATGGTATTATTAATGTCTATAAAGAGAAGTCTTTCACATCCCATGATGTTGTGGCGGTTCTAAGAGGCGTTTTTAAACAAAAGAAAATAGGTCACACTGGGACACTTGATCCAGATGCGACAGGTGTACTACCAATATGTCTTGGAAAAGGTACCAAGGTCGCGGGCCTAATTACAGATAATGATAAAGCTTATAGAACAACTTTTATCTTAGGTTCTGAAACGGATACACAAGATGCAAGTGGTGAAGTAATAGCCACTTCAACTTATGAAGGTATAACTGAAGATGATATTCTAAGTAAAATCAATAAGTATATAGGACCTATTGAACAGATACCGCCGATGTACTCAGCTATCAAAATAAATGGCAGAAAACTCTATGATTTGGCTAGAGAAGGCAAAGTGGTAGAACGTAAATCGAGAAGTGTAACAATTCTTGATATTTATGATATTAGAGTTGAAATGCCCTATATTAGTATGACTGTTTCATGTTCTAAAGGGACCTATATACGTACTTTGTGCAGAGATATTGCTGAGGACCTTGGGACTTGTGGTCATATGACTGAACTTGAGCGGATTCGTTCAGGCAAGTTCGAAAAAGATACGGCTCTAACGTTAGATGAAGTGAGAGCATTAGTGGCCGAGAACACGATAGATGCCCATATCATGAACGTGGATGATTATTTTGATCAATACCAAGCCGTCATCATCTGTTCTGACTTCTACAAACTATTGGATAATGGTAATAAACTACCACCTGAATCCATAGCAAATGAAGTTGAACTTGAAGTTGATGTACGCTACAATGTCTATAATCAAGAAGGTGACTATATAGGTGTTTATGAATGGTCGCCAAGTAAACAAGAGATTGTTCCAATTAAGTTTTTCTTCATTAAGAAGGAACAAGAGTAGAATTGACAAAACGGAGAGGTCGATTATATGAAAACAATTATCCAGAGTCAACAATTTGAATTACCTGAAAGCGTTGTTGTATTCGGAAATTTTGATGGTGTTCATAAAGGCCATCAATTACTAATAAATGAAGCATTAAAGCAAGAAGCCATTCATGGTTATGTGACGGCATTTTTCACCTTTGAACCACATCCCTTATCAGTGGTTACAGGTAGAGACCCTAAAGATATTGTGTTTACACCATTTGAAAAACAACAAGTTGTTAATGATTTGGGTATTGATTATTACATAGAATATCCTTTCACCATGGAAGTGGCTAAAACAGCTCCTGAAGACTTTGTTGAAAATGTCATCTACCATCAACTGCACGCCAAATGTGTGATTGTTGGTGAAGACTATCGATTTGGTAGTCGTAGAGCGGGTGATATTGATTTACTCAAAACGCTAGGTGAGAAGTATGGCTTTAAGGTGATTGCCTTTGACAAATTGTGTAAAGGTGACCGTTGTTATAGCTCTACTTGGTTAAGAGAAGTCATAAAGGATGGAGACATGGAAGCTTTTATAGATTTGTCCGGTCGTCCATTCCAAGTTGTAGGTGAGGTTGAACATGGTAGGGCTTTAGGACGTACCATCGGTTTCCCAACAGCTAATGTTCCAGCGCCAAGTTATAAATTATTACCACCTAACGGTGTGTATGCGTCTTATACAACAGTTGATTCAGTTAGATACAAGAGCATTACCAATATAGGCGTCAAGCCTGGAAGTGAAGACAATGAAATGGTTGTTGAAACTTACATTTTAGACTTTGATGAAATGATCTATGGTGAAACCATTAAGATTGAAGTTGTCCACTTCCTAAGAGAAGAGTATGAGCTTGAATCTATGGATCACTTAAAGAGACTTATAGTTGAAGACCTTAAATCATTAGATTCATACTTTGATCACTTATAGTCATAGTATGTTTTTATAAATGGGTTTACACCGACCCAGTAGTATGGTATTATATACCGTGGAAATAGCCGTTGCCCAGATTCTGGAGACTCCGTCCGTATCTTAGCTTCTGGCGATTATATGAAATTAAATGGAGGAAACAAACATGCAAAATGCAATGCCTAAAGAAGTAAAACAAGAGATTGTCACTAAATTTGGTCGTAATGATCAAGATACTGGTTCACCAGAGGTGCAAATCGCACTTTTAACTTGGAGAATCAATCACTTAACTGAGCATTTAAAAATGCACAAAAAAGATCACCACTCAAGAAGAGGTCTTCTTAAAATGGTTGGTCAAAGAAGAGGTTTACTTAAGTATCTTACAAACAAAGATATCAATGGTTACCGTGCATTAATCAAAGAGTTAGGTTTAAGAAGATAATCAGTAGAGCGGAGTTTATCTCCGCTCTTCATTTTTATTGTTACCTTTTACATGAAAGTCATGTATAATGTAAGAAGCGAATCATCGCAAAATAACAAACAGACCTAGTCATCAACCTTAGTCATTAGTCTGTGTTGTCTATGAGATAAGAAATATTAGACAATAGAGACTAAAGACTAATAATGACTAGGCAAGTCGAAAGGAGACGTTATGTCTAGAATTTATTCAATGGAGCTATCCGGTAGAACACTTAGTGTTGAAATCGGTAAAGTGGCTCAATTAGCTGGAGGAGCATGTATGACTACCTTCGGTGAGACAGTTGTATTATCAACTGCCACTGCATCTGAAAAACCAAGAGAGGGTATTGATTTCTTCCCATTAAGTGTTGATTATGAAGAGAAATTATACTCAATCGGTAAAATCCCAGGTGGATTTATCAAAAGAGAAGGACGTCCATCAGAGAACTCGGTTCTTACATCAAGATTGATTGACCGTCCAATCAGACCATTATTCCCTAAAGATTACAGAAACGACTGTGGTATTGTTAATACAGTTATGGCTGTTGATCAAGATTGTATGCCTGAACTTGTGGCTATGCTTGGTACATCAATTGCCTTATCTATCTCTAACATTCCATTCCTAGGCCCAACAGCGGCTACTTATATCTCATTAGTAGATGGTGAGTTAATTGCTAACCCTACTAAAGCTCAAAGAGAAGCATCTGATATGGTATTACTTGTTGTATCAAATGACTCTAAAGTTACAATGATTGAGCAAGAAGGTAATGAAATTCCTGAAGCAGTAGTTCTTGAAGGTATTAAGATGGCTCACGCTCTTAACAAAGAAATCGTTGAGTGGATCAAAGGTATTCAAGAAAAAGAAGGAAAGCCAAAGCAAAGCTATATTGATTCATCAGTACCAGCAGAAGTTATGGCACTTCTTAAAGAAGTTGTTGGTGACGACAGAATTGAAGATGCAGTATATGTAGAAGACAAATCAGAAAGATTTGCTCGTATAGATGCACTTAAAGATGAAGTACTTGCTATCGTTGAAGCTGATGAAGACAAAGCTGAAATGAAGCCTTGGATTGATGAAGCATTCTATCAATACCAAAAGAAAACAGTTAGAAGAATGATCCTTAAAGAGCAAAAGCGTCCTGACGGTCGTGCGATTGATGAGATCAGAGCCCTTACTTCAGAAGTAGATTTATTACCTCGTGTACATGGTTCAGGTTTGTTTTCTAGAGGTGAGACGCAAGTCCTTACTATTACAACACTTGGCGCTATGTCAGAGAGACAAAGAATTGATGGTCTTGACGAGTTAGTGACAGAGAAACACTACATGCACCACTATAATTTCCCATCATACTCAGTTGGTGAAACTAGACCTTCAAGAGGACCTGGTCGTCGTGAAATCGGTCATGGTGCATTAGCGGAGAGAGCACTTATTCCAGTGTTACCTTCACTTGATGAGTTCCCATACTCAATCAGGACAGTATCAGAAGTGTTAAGTTCTAATGGTTCAACTTCACAAGGTTCAATCTGTGCAAGTTCATTATCACTTATGGCTGCTGGTGTTCCAATTAAGTCACATGTTGCTGGTATCACTGCTGGTCTTATCACTGGTGAAACTGATGATGACTATATAATCTTAACAGACATCCAAGGTCTTGAAGACTTCTTCGGAGACATGGACTTCAAAGTTGCTGGTACGCACAAAGGGATTACTTCAATGCAACTTGATATGAAAGTACACGGTATTACAGAAGCTATGATTGAAGATGCGATTGCAGATACTAAGAAATCAAGAACATTCATTCTTGACGAAGTTATGTACAAGGCAATCAGCGAGCCAAGAGAAGAAGTTGGCGAGTACGCACCTAAAATTATTCAAACAAAAATTGATCCAGAAAAAATCGGTGATGTTGTTGGGCAAAGAGGTAAAGTCATCAACCAAATCATTGAAGACACTGGTGTTCAAATTGATATTGATGATGACGGTCGTGTTTCAATCTGTGGTGTTGACCCAGTTAAAACGGCAGAAGCTAAATCAATCATCGAAACAATTGCTAATGGCGTAGAAGTAAACTCAATCTATGAAGGTAAAGTTGTTAGAATTACTAACTTTGGTGCGTTTGTATCACTTGTACCTGGTAAAGACGGATTAGTTCATATTTCTAAAATAGCTAAAGAACGTGTTAACAAAGTAGAAGACGTCCTAAGCGTTGGTCAAATAGTTAAAGTTAAAGTTACTGAGGTAGATAGCCAAGGTAGAATCAACTTATCTATGAAAGCATTATTAGACTAATTATTATTAAATGTAGGGCTGCTAAATCTTAGCAGCCCTTATTAATTTGTGGACATCGTCCATTTGGAGGCACTATATGATAAAAACAACAAGGCTAGACAATGGTATTACCTTGGTCTATGAAGCTCTTGATTTTGTGAAATCCGTTTCATTTGGTATTTGGATCAAAAATGGTTCAATAGATGAAAATGAATCAAATAATGGGATTTCACATTTTATTGAACACATGATGTTCAAAGGATCTAAAAAACGAAACGCCAAAGAAATAGCAGAAGAGATGGCTAGTATAGGTGGTCGAATTAATGCTTTTACAGCAAAAGAATATACTTGTTATTACGCTCATACACTAGACGAACATCTTGAAGTTGCTATAGACGTTTTATCAGATATGTTGATGAACCCAGCCCTTAAAGAAGAAGAGATCAATAAGGAAAAGGGTGTTATTCTAGAAGAGATTGCTATGTCAGAGGATTCGCCTGAAGATATAGTCCATGATCAACTAGAGAATCAGGTTTTTAGTCCGTCAACCTTATCTCTTGATATCCTTGGTACAAGGGATAATGTTAAACAGTTTAATAGAGAACAACTTATAAACTATATTGATCGTCATTATGTGGCTGAAAATATGGTTATAGCTGTAGCTGGTGCAGTGGATGAAGCTGAGTTAATCGAACTTCTTGAAGAAGCTTTTAGAAATGTTTCTCGTGTTGAACCAAAATCAAGACAGTTGGATAAAGACCGTAATCAAACCTTCATTTTTAAAGAAAAAGACATAGAACAAGTACATATGGTTATAAACTTTCCTGCTATTAGTTATATGAGTGATCAGACTTTCGTTTTATCTATTCTAAACACGATTATCGGCGGTGGTATTAACTCAAAGTTATTCTTAGGTATTCGTGAGGACAAGGGCTTAACCTATTCAATTTATACTTATGTTGAATCTTACGAAGCTACGGGTATGTTTAATATTTATGCAGCGTTTAACCCTGCTCAGGCTGAAGAAGTTATCGAAAATACGTTTAAGGAACTAGATACATTTTTAGTAAAGGGTATCTCTGAAGAAGAACTTAATCGTATTAAAGCTCAAATGAAGAGCAACTTAATCATTGGTTATGAGAATATGAACAACCGTATGTCCAATTATGGTAAGTCAAAATTGATGCTTGGGAAAGTAAAAACTCAAGAAGAAATTGTTGAAGGTATAGATGATGTAACAGTTGAAGCAGTTATGGCAATGGCTGAATCAATGTTTTATGATCAAAGCTTAAGTTTATCTTTGGTTGGGAACCTTGAGTCAGTTAACATAGAAAGGGTGAAGGCGTTATGCAAAAGATAGAAGTTTATGTAGAACAAATGGAAGATAGCAAAGATTTACCATTACCAAAGTATATGAGCGAACAAGCTGCAGGCCTTGATTTATACGCTGCAGTAGACGAACCAATTGTACTAGCGAAAGGCGAAATTAAACTTGTACCAACAGGTCTTAAGATTGCTCTACCAGATTCCTATGAAGCCCAGATTCGACCTAGAAGTGGTTTGGCTTTTAAACATGGTATTAGTTTGGTTAATACACCTGGTACAATTGATGCTGACTATAGGGGTGAGATTAAGATTATTATGATCAACTTCGGAGATAGTGATTTTGTCATTAACCGTGGTGAACGTATTGCTCAGATGGTCATCAATAAGATAGAACAGATCAAATGGATCGTAACAGATACCTTAAAGGAAACAGTTAGAGGTGCTGGTGGATTTGGTCATACAGGACAATAAAGAAACTGGCTGCCATCTTGGTGGCCATTTTTAATGGGTGTAATTTAACTATGTTACAAAATGTTCTTTCTATTCACATACTTTTAATACACAACCATTCTAATGCCTATGTTATAATTTATATAACGCAGATTAAGTGAGGTGGCATATGAGACATATTTTTGTGATAGATGATGAAATCGAAATTAGACAACTGATTGTTAAGTATCTTGAAAAAGAAGGTTATAATACATCCAGTTTCTCAAATGGTGATACATTACTTGAAGAAATTAGAAGATTATCTCCAGACTTATTAGTGATGGACATAATGATGCCGGGTATGGATGGTCTTGAACTATGTAGAGAAATCCGTAAAATCTCAGAAGTTCCAATAATCTTCGTATCTGCTAGAGGTGAAGAAATAGATCGTATCATTGGCCTGGAAATGGGTGCAGACGATTATTTATCAAAGCCATTTTCACCAAGAGAACTTTTAGTAAGGATTAAGAATATATTCCGACGTCTTGAACGTAACAAACCAAGAGCAACAACCACTGCTATATCCTTAGGAAATGTTACAATGACAGTTGAACAAAGAAAGTTAGTGGTTTCTGAACAAACCATTTCACTAACTGCCAAAGAGTTTGATACACTGCATATTTTGATGGAGAATGTAAACATGCCTATGACAAGAGAGCAACTACTGGAAAAGGTGTGGGGTTATGATTATTTTGGTGAAGAACGGATTGTGGATGATGTTATCAAACGTATACGTAAGAAGCTGAAAGATAATCAATCAACTATGGAAGTTAAAACAGTTTGGGGGTTTGGTTACAAAATTGAAGATGAAACTAAGTAATAAAATCATGATTAGCTATTTGGTGCTTATGGTTATTACTTTTGTGATTACCATTTTTATTACCAATACCTTTTTAACAAATAAATTAACGAATCAGGCCAGAATTGATTTAAATACACAAGCAGATGCTGTCTTAGAAACGCTTGAGACCACCAGGTTTGATATAAGTCAACCCAGAAAAGCCTTAACCTTTCTAAGGAATGGTAATGTAGGCTCATTGGTTCCTTCTGATCTGTTTCTTTTAGGTGAAAACAGAAAAGTTATCTATGCTAGTAACACTGACTATACTGAAGACCTAATAAAATCAATTGTAACAACGGATAACCCTAGTTATATTCGTGCGGTCAGAACATTGGAAGCTGAAGAAGGCTTTGTTGGTTATATTTTGCTCATATCAGAAGTTAAATATATTAGTAATAGTGTACGAACTCTAAGACGTGCTCTGATACTTGGTATGTTGGTTTCTTTGGTCTTTGCAGGGATTATTGCTCTTGTCATGCGTAGAAGTATTGTTAAGCCAATAAAGTCTTTACAGTCAGATATTGAGAAGAACAAAGATAATCCAGATCATGTGATTAGACCTATACGTACCAATGACGAGTTAGAAGACCTATATGAAGCTTATGTGGATATGAACCAGTCAATTAACAATCATTTAGATGAACGTAAAAGGTTCTTCCAAAATGCCTCTCATGAACTTAAGACACCTCTGATGTCTATACAAGGTTATGCAGAAGGTATTGTAGATGGGGTAATTGAAGGTGAAGATGTTAATCGAAGCTTAGATATAATTATCAATAAAAGTCAACAGCTTAAGAGGACAGTAGAAGAAATCGTTTATTTGTCAAAACTGGTTAATCATGACTTTGAATATGAATTTGTAGAAGTGGACCTGATGGAATTAATTCATTCGATTATATTAGATGTATCCCTATTAGCAAGTGAAAGAGGCATAGATATTCAATTAGATTCTGCTTCAGATTCAGTTATAGCTAAGGTGGATAAAGTTAAGTTCGAAAGTGTTATAGAGAATTTACTTAGCAACGGTTTACGTTATGCCAATAAGCTTATTAAGGTTCAAGTTGTCGATGAGTCGGGAAAAGTTATCATTAGAGTATTGGACGATGGACAAGGTTTAAAGTCTGGCGAGGAAAGTAAGGTATTTGAACGTTTTTACAAAGGTGACAAAGGTAACTCAGGTATTGGCCTTGCCATTGTTGCTGAAATTGTGAAAAGCCATAAAGGACATATTAGGGCAGGCAACCACATAGGTGGTGGTGCAGCTTTTGAAATTACATTAGATAGAGGTTGATTATGGACAAAGGTTCTAAAGGCTATTTAGCCAATGAAAAAAGGAAACATTTATTATATGGTTTTGGCTTTATTGTAGCCTTCATTGTCATATATGTGAGTGGTATTTTGTTAACGGGCACAAACAAGAATTATGGTACAATTATGGCTGTTTTGGTTGCCTTACCGGCGGCTCAAATGTTATCTAAATATTTTTCAATTAAAGCTTATAAACCACTAGATAACATAACTTCTCAAATTCATGATGAGGGTGGCTTATTTAACTTGATGATTGTCTTTGAAAAAAGTGTATATTATCTTGATCATGTACATGTTGGACCAACAAATCTGCTTGTTCTTATGGTTCAAGGAGATAGGTTAAAACAAGAAAGGGCTAGAGTGAAACTTGCTCTAAAAACCATCATGAAACATAAAGGCATTCAAGTGCCAGTAAAAGTCTGCACTAATATAGAAGAATATCTATCATTATTTAGTAGTAATGATTGTATTGTACTTAATGATAAAGTGATTGAAGATATCAGGCAAATACTGTTAAGGAACTCCTTGTAATGAAAGAGATAAACATTAATTCAGACAATGAAAATCAACGTATAGATAAATTCATTTTTAAGTTGTTGCCAACAATGGGTAAAAGCTTTATGTATAAGATGTTTCGTAAGAAGAATATCACCCTAAACGGTAAAAAAATCTCTGGAATGGAGATTCTTAAAAATGGGGACACCATTAAGGTCTTTTTCTCAGACGAAACCTATAATAAGTTTTCGGGTGTTGTTGAAGAAGTTCGCCTAGTTCCATTGCCAGATATTCTTATTGAAACAGATCACTACATTGTTGTGAATAAATCAGAAGGTATATTTAGTCAACAAGATCCTCAAGGTATATCTGTCATCGAGCAATTAGCCTATTATTACAAAAAGAATCAGAAAGAATTGGCAACAGGTGTAAAGGTTGGTGTATCAAACCGATTAGATAGAAATACAACAGGTGTCATCATATCCGGTAAAACCCTACCAATGGTACAGGCCCTAAACTATGCTATTAGAGAAAAACATACAAGAAAGTTATACCGATCTATTGTTATTGGTGTCATAAAAGAAAAGCTTATTCTAAAAGGACAACTCACAAAAGAAAGTTTGTCCAATCGAGTGACGATCAGTGATGCAGGTGACGACTATATTGAGACCATCATAAGACCAATCAGATCCAATGGTCATTATACTGAGGTTGAAGTGGAGTTAGTTACAGGCAAAACCCATCAAATTAGAGCCCATCTAGCAAGTATCAACCATGCAATAATAGGTGATTCTAAGTATGGTAATAAAACAGTAAATAATAAATTAAGTGAGAAGTATGGCCTGAAACATCAGTTATTACATAGCTACCATTATACAATTCATATTCAACAGACTGAAGAAGTGATAGATGTTATTGCACCTCTGTCAAAGTTATACAAAAGCATCATAAAGGGAGAATTTAGTGAATAGTATAGATATAAGGAAGTTCATACATAATTGGGCTGAAGTAAATAGTATTAAATCATATGGTTTTTGTAGTGCAGAACCTTTTGAAGAAGCAGAGATTGCATATAGACATAAATTAATGATGAAGTATACATGTGAGTTAGAATTAAGAGATGAAGTTAAGAAGATTAGTCATCCTGAACTCATTTTGGATGATGCAAAGAGTTTTTTTGTTATGTTATTACCACACCCTTCAGCGTCTTATAATAAGGCTGATGGGCTTGTCCATGTTTCTAGCGGTAATGTGGAAAGAGACTACCATCGTGTAATGGGTGATCTTTTGGAAGACCTAGCACATAATCTTAAAGCAAATTACCCATTGAATGCTGAAGTAATTGTTGATACGTCGCCGCTTTCGGACAGAGCAATTGCAGCCAGAGCAGGTCTTGGTGTCATAAGACGTAATAATATGTTTTATCACCCTAAATATGGTTCTTATGTTCACATTGGAAGTTTGTTGATAGATTATGATATTGATGCCTCAAGTCATCGTATCCCAAGAGACCCTTGCGGGACGTGTTCAAGATGTGTGCATTTTTGTCCTGGTGGCGCAATCCATCACGATGGTTCTCTTAATAGTAATAGGTGTATATCTTACTTAACTCAGAAAAAAGAATTAACCCACGAAGAGAGTTACTTAATTGATCATCAGTTATATGGGTGTGATGTATGTCAGCAAGTCTGTCCTGCCAACCGTGGTCGTAAAGAAGTTAAGTTAGAACAAGAGATTCAAGCTAGCTTAGCAATTGAGGATGTGCTTAAGATGTCAAATCAAACCTTTAAAACAACAATGAGGCAAACAGCTGCAGGTTGGCGTGGGAAGCGCACAATGGTTAGAAATGCAATAGCTGCACTTGGTAATGAAAAAGTTCCAGAAAATCGACAACTATTAATGAAATTTCTGGAGGATGAACGACCTATTATAAGAGAAGAGGCTGCAAAGTCTCTCAAAAGACTAGAACAAGCATTAGGAGATCAGTAATGGCTTATTGGCAATCAAGAGGATTAAGAGGAAGTACTTTGGAAGAAATGGTGAACATGACCAATGAACGTTATATGGAACATGGTTTAGCCTGTATAGAGAAGATTCCAACACCAATTAAACCCATAAAGATGGGTAAAGAAAAAGGGACGATCAGCCTTGCCTATTTTGAAAAAAAAGGTAGTGTTGATTACATAGGTGTTGTTCAAGGTATACCGGTTTGTTTTGATGCCAAAGAAACATCTAAAGACAACTTTCCACTTAAAAACATTCATGAACATCAAATTGACTACATGCGTGCCTTTCAGAAACAAGAGGGTATTGCATTTATTGTTGTATATTTTACCAATCATGAACTATTTTATCTGCTTCCCTTTGATGTTATAGAGGTTTATTGGGATAAATCTCAAAATGGTGGAAGGAAATCCATACCTATGTCTGCCTTTGATGAACGTTTAAAGATCCGTGGAAAGTCTGGTTATCTTGTACACTATCTTGAAGCATTGTCAGCATACTTGGCAATTAATACTGAATCTTGAAGGAATCTTATAAATAACTTGCAAAAAGGTGGCCTATAGTATATAATTCGTACTTGTGCAATTAAACAAGCTTAAGGATTCATCATTCGTCGTATTGTGGGATGGCCAAACTGGCCTAATGTATTTGCGTGTATTTTTCTTTGATGGGTCCAAGAAGTCAACATGATCTTAGAGGATCACCATTTAAGAAAGAGGAAATATATGATCAATTTAAACGATTTGAACCTATCGGACGGTATCGTTCGTGCTGTTAAAGAAATGGGCTTTGAGAAATTTACGCCTATCCAAGACCAAGCCATTCCAATTATGATGGAAGGTAAAGACCTTATCGGTCAATCACAAACAGGAACAGGAAAGACAGCAGCTTTTGCTATTCCAGTCCTTGAGAAAGTGGATCCAGTTGTTAAACGTCCACAAGTCATTATCTTGTGTCCTACAAGAGAGCTTGCCGTACAGGTGGCTAATGAATTCAACAAAATCGGTAAATACATGAATGGTGTACGATCTGTTGCTGTATATGGTGGAGAACCAATCTACCGTCAAATAACACAGCTTAAAAAAGGTGCCCAAATCATCATCGGAACACCTGGACGTACAATCGACCATATTAATAGAGGTACAATTAAAACAGACGATATTCATACAATGATATTAGATGAAGCTGATGAAATGTTAAAGATGGGCTTTAGAGAAGACATTGAGATGGTTTTATCTAATATGCATCAAGAAAGACAAACCATTCTTTTCTCAGCAACAATGCCACAAACAATCATTAACATTACTAAGAACTATCAGAAAGATCCAGTACTCATTAAAGTAACAACTAAAATTGTTACAGCAGATACAATCACTCAGCAATATGTGGATGTCCATAGAGCCCATAGAATTGAAGCCATCTCAAGAGTCCTTGAAGTTTCAGGACCACAAAGATGTATTGTCTTCTGTAATAAGAAATCAACGGTTAATGACGTAACGGATGCTTTATTACTAAGAAACTTCCCTTCAGATAAGATCCATGGTGATCTTAAACAAGAGATGAGAATGGATGTCCTTAAAAAGTTCAATAAATCTCAGATACAAGTTATGGTTGCAACAGATGTAGCAGCACGTGGACTTGATATTCAGAATGTTGACCTTGTTATCAACTATGATACACCAGATAACCCAGACTATTATGTACATAGAGTTGGTCGTAGTGGTAGAGCTGGTAAAGAAGGTAGAGCGATAACAATGATTAGCGGTGGTATGGACCGTCGTATGCTCAAAGACATTGAACGTTATACTAAGAAAAAAATTGAGAAGATTCAGATTCCAACTAATACAGAAGTCCAAGCTTCTAAAGTAAGTGATTTCATTAAAGAGATTGATGGTATTATCAAAACTGGGGATATGCATGAATACATGGCTATTCTAAATGAATTTGACACCATCCATAGTGTTGAAGAAATCTGTGCTGCACTCATCAAACGTACATTATCTCTTGAAAGTGCTAATGACAATGTTGAAGACATCAACTATGCCTTTAGCAACAACAGAGATAGAGGTAATAGTAGAGGGAATGATCGTGGTAGAGATAGTGGCGATCGTTATGGACGTGGTAAAGATACTAAACGTAAACGTCATGATGATAAAGACATGGTTAGAATGTTCTTTAACGTTGGTGTTAAAGACAATATGAAACCAAAACACATCTTAGGTGCTATAGCCGGAGAATGTAATGTCCGTGGTAAGCAAATAGGTGCCATTGATATGTTAGACAAGTTTACATTTGTTGATGTACACAAAGATATCGCTAAGAACGTCCTGTCTAAGATGGATGGCAACAAAATCAACAACAAAAAAGTGTCTGTTGAGATTGCAAAGAAGTCTAAAAGAAGAAAATAAGCCAAACTTATGCAAAAGCCCCAAGTATTACGATACTTGGGGCTTTTTATGTACATAATAACAATTTTTAAGAATGATGCCTTTGTATGTTGACAGAAAGACAAATCCAGTGTAAAATAAATTGTAATTTAGCGAATTAGTAATTTACCACGCTAAAGTATTTGATACATTGTAGTAACATTTAGGAGGATTAAGATGAACGACAAATTATTACACACACCAGAAGGTGTAAGAGACATTCATTGCATTGAATCACTAAAGAAAAACGCGATCCAAAAGAAGATCATGACCGTGTTTCATCGTTATGGGTTTAAAGATGTTCAGACACCTACCTTTGAATATATAGATGTGTTTAACAACGATTGTGCGACCATAGACATTAAGAACATGTATAAGTTCTTTGATAGAGATGGTAACATTTTGGTTATGAGACCGGATGTGACACCATCAGTAGCAAGACTTATGGCAACTGGATATAACCATGAGACAACACCTAAGAGATTTTGTTATTTAGGCAACACTTTTAGAAATTCTGAGAGTTACCAATTAAAGTTAAGAGAATTCACACAAGCTGGTGTTGAACTTATAGGGATGGATACTGTAGACACAGATGCTGAGATCATTGCTCTAGTGATTCATTCACTTTTATCCACTGGGCTTAAAGAGTTTCAGATTGATATAGGCCAAGCAGGTTTCTTTAAAGGGTTACTTGAAGAAGCTGGTCTTAAATCAGACTATGAAGAAGAACTCAGAAAGCTTATTGATGAGAAGAACTATATAGCTGTTGAAGAGTTGCTTGATAGTTTAGACTTAGATGAAAAACATAAACAAGTCTTATTAGACCTTCCTAAGTTGTTTGGTGATGTGAAAGTTATTGAAAAGGCAAGAGCGATTACAACCAATGAAAAAGCTCTAAGTGCGCTAGACCGTTTGGAAGAAGTTTATAACATTCTTTGTGATTACCAAGTAGATCGTTTTGTATCATTTGACCTTGGTATGGTGAGTCAGATTAATTATTATACAGGCATTGTATTTAGAGGTTACACCTTTGGTACTGGTACATCCATTGTTGATGGTGGTAGATATGATACATTGATTCAAGAATTTGGCCATGATGCACCAGCTGTTGGTTTTGCCATTATTATTGATGAAGTCATGAACAGTATTGAACGTCAGGACATTACAATTGATATTGAGCTTACCAATACACTTTTAGTTTATAATGAAGACTCTAGACAGATGGCCATCAAAATCGCTCATAATATGAGGGCAGATGGTATGATTATAGAAATGGGTATGTTGGCATCAAGTATTGAAGAGAACATTGCCTATGGTAAAAAAGAAGGCATTGGTGGGATTATGAACTTCATTTCTAAAGATGAAGTAGAGCTTATAAACCTAGAAACAGATGAGAAGCAAGTTCTTGATGTAAGATCATTTTTGAAAGGTGAACAGTAATATGAGATATTTAACATTTGCATTAGCCAAAGGACGTCTTGCCAAAAAGACTTTAAAATATTTAGAAGAATGTGGCATCACTTGTGAGGAGATGAAATCTGACACAAGAAAATTGATTTTTGTGAATGAAGAACTGAAATTAAAGTTTTTCTTAGCAAAAGCCAGTGATGTACCAACTTATGTAGAGTACGGTGCTGCTGATATTGGTGTTGTAGGAAAAGACACTATTTTAGAAGAACGTAAAAACTTATACGAAGTATTTGACTTACAACTTGGTAAGTGCGACATGGTAGTAGCTGGTCCTGAATCTGCAAGAGAGAAATTACAACATAACACGTCTATCAGAGTGGCTACCAAATACCCTAATATAGCAAAAGACTACTTCTATAATAAGAAAAATCAAAAGGTAGAAATCATCAAGCTAAATGGTTCTATCGAGTTAGCGCCTTTAGTTGGTCTTTCAGAAGTAATCGTTGATATTGTAGAAACAGGGGCAACACTTAAAGAGAACGGCTTAATTGTACTTGAGAAAATTGTACCATTGTCAGCCCGAGTTGTTGTCAATCGTGTCAGTATGAAGATGGAAAATGAACGTATAAATGGTATAATAGATGGGTTACGAGGTATTATTGGGTAACACCAGAACGGAGGTGCCAAATGAAGGTATATAACTTTACAGATGGTGAATCAATTGATATTAAGAAGTTATTAGAAGATAGAGCACCAACATCTTACGGCGACTATGAAGATGTTGTACTTGATATTGTGAATGACGTACGTAAAAATAAAACGGCAGCAGTCCTTAAATACACTGAGAAGTTTGATGGTGTAGCTCTGACTGAAGCAACTATGAAAGTGACCAAAGAAGAGATAAAAGCTGCATATGGTCAAGTGGATGAAAATTTAATCCGAGTTATTAAGAAGGCAAAAGATAGAATATATGCTTTTCACGCCAAACAGAAGAAGTATAGTTGGTTTGATACTGAAGCAGATGGTAGTATCATGGGACAAAAAATCACAGCACTTGAGCGTGTTGGTGTTTATGTACCAGGTGGTAAAGCAGTTTACACATCTTCGGTACTAATGGACATTGTTCCGGCTTTAGTTGCAGGTGTTGATGAGATTGTCATAATGACACCACCTGACAAAGAGGGTAACATTAATCCTCAGACCTTGGTTGCAGCAGATATCTGTGGTATAGATACAATATATAAAGCTGGTGGTGCACAAGCTATTGCAGCTTTAGCCTTTGGCCTTGAGTCTGTTAAGAAAGTGGACAAAATTGTAGGTCCTGGAAACATCTATGTGGCTTTGGCTAAAAAAGCAGTTTATGGCCATGTTAGCATAGATTCTATAGCAGGTCCTTCTGAAGTATTAGTGATTGCAGATGATACAGCCAACCCTAAGTATGTGGCCGCTGACCTTTTATCACAAGCAGAACATGATGAGTTAGCATCTAGTGTGCTGATTACAACATCTAAAGAGATAGCTGATCAAGTAGGTGAAGAATTAATTAGACAAACCAATTATTTACCTAAAAAAGACATAATAGAGAAGTCACTAACGGCATATGGTGTGACAATCATCGTTAAGACAATAGAAGATGCAGTGGCAATCTCTAATGAAATTGCACCAGAACACCTTGAGATCTGTACACGAAATCCTTTTGAAGTAATGCCAATGATTCGAAATGCAGGAGCAATTTTCCTTGGAGATTATACACCAGAACCTCTTGGTGACTATATGGCAGGTCCTAACCATGTATTACCTACCAATGCAACAGCTAAGTTCTTCTCACCCTTATCCGTAGATGATTTTATTAAGAAGTCTAGTATCATATCCTTTAACAGGAATGCACTAAAGGCTCTTGGTGAGGATGTTGTCACGTTTGCAGAAGCAGAAGACTTAAGTGCTCACGCCAATTCAATCAAAGTGAGGTTTGAGAATGATTAAAGATTATATGCGTAAGGATTTAGCTGATTTTAGACCTTACCATTCACCATTAAAACCTTATCAGGTAAAAATAGATGCAAATGAAAACCCATATGCACATAGTGATCAAGTGATTGCTAAGATACAAGAATGGGTGCAGAATAAAGATAACTTAACCAGATATCCAGATACAGATATTAATGCACTAAGAGAGAAGTTATCTGAGATTCACAAGGTGGATAAAGATGAAGTTATATGTACTGTTGGTTCTGATCAGTTAATCGAATTGATTATTAAGGTCTTTGTTGAACCAGGTGAAGTTGCCCTTGTTCCAAACCCATCCTTTAGTATGTACACCTTATCAACAGTTCTAAATCATGGTAAAGCTGTACCTTATGAGTTGGATGATGACTTTAACTATGATTATGAGGCCCTTATTAGCGCCTACAAGCTATGTCAGCCTAAGTTGGTGTTCATATGTACACCTAACAATCCAACAGGTAATAAGGCGGCTATAGAGGATATGATTCAAGTGCTTGATACTGTAAAATGTCCTGTGATTGTAGATGAAGCTTATGAAGAATTCATTGGTGAGTCAATGATGCAATACATAGATCAATACCCACAGCTGATAGTTCTTCGTACATTTTCTAAGGCTTATGGTATAGCAGGTCTAAGAATTGGCTATGGTGTAGCTAACAAAGAGATGATTGATATGATTGGCGTGGCTAAACCACCTTATAATGTTTCAAGTTTTTCTCAAGCTGTAGCAGGTTTTATACTTGATGACATAGACTATTATAAGGAACAGGTCAAAACTATAAGTTCTAATCGAGATCAATTAATGAAAGATTTAGAATCAAAAGAAGTGATAGAGCGAGTTTACCCAAGCTCAGCCAATTTTATCTTAGTGAAAGTTAAAGATGATCAATTGACTGAATATCTAGCAAACCAGCAAATGTTGGTACGTGGCTATAACAATGTAGGTCGTTTAGCACATCACATAAGAATTACAGTAGGAACAGAAGAAGAAAACAGGCAACTATTGTCATTGTTAGATACATACAAATTATAGGAGGCTATTATGTCTGAAAGAGCCGCTTCAATGAAAAGAGAAACAAAAGAAACAAAAATTGATCTAATGTTTGATGTAGATGGTTCAGGTGTCTCTAATTTGAACACCGGCATCGGTTTCTTTGACCACATGTTAACTCATATAGCAAAACACGGTTTTTTTGATCTTGATGTTGCCTGTGAAGGAGACTTATATGTGGATTGTCACCATACCATTGAAGATATAGGTATAGTGCTTGGTAAATGTATTAGAGAAGCCATTGGCAACAAAGAAGGTATTAAACGTTATGGGTCATGTATGATTCCTATGGATGAAACCTTAGCCTTATGTGCACTGGATTTATCAGGTAGACCTTACTTGAATTTTGATGCAGAACTAACGGTTCAAAGGTTAGGTACAATGGATACAGAAATGGTCAAAGAATTTTTCATGGCTGTCGCTGTCAACGCTGGTATGAACTTACATATTAAAATTCTTGATGGTGTTAACAACCACCATATGGTTGAGGCAATGTTTAAGGCATTTGGAAATGCCCTTGATCAGGCAACAATGATTGACCCGAGAATTAAAGGGACTAGATCAACTAAAGGAATGTTGGAATAGGAGGCCGTTATGGCTATTGGTATTATAGATTACGGCATGGGTAATTTACAGAGTGTTCAAAATGCCTTAACTTTTATAGGCGTTGATAGCTTTATATCAGCTAATGTAGAAGAACTTAAGAAGGCAGACAAAATTATTTTACCTGGTGTTGGTGCATTCAAAGATGCTATTGATTTACTACGTGAAAAGAAGCTGGATGTATTCCTTAAAGAAACTGCAGAAGAAGCTAAGCCGCTTCTCGGTATTTGTCTAGGCATGCAATTACTATTTGATACAAGTTCAGAATTTGGTCAACACGTTGGACTTGGTTTGATTCCTGGAGACATTGTAAAGTTTGATATTACAGACTTAAAAGTGCCTCATATGGGTTGGAACGCCCTAAAGATTAATAAAGAAGCACCTTTGTTCAAGAATTTACCTCAAGATCCTCAAGTCTACTTTGTGCATTCTTATCACTTAGATACTAAGGATGATGTGGTATCTGCTTCAACTGAGTATGGTTATGAAGTTCAAGTTGCCGCTCAGAAAGATCAAGTTTATGGCTTACAATTTCATCCTGAAAAAAGTGGTGATATTGGTTTACAAATACTTAGAAATTTTGCAGCTTTATAAATCAAATATACAATTCAGAAAGGATGACCTATGTTATCAAAAAGAATTATTCCATGCCTTGACGTTGATAAAGGCAGAGTGGTAAAAGGCGTTCAATTCGTTAACATTATAGATGCTGGTGACCCTGTAGAGGTTGCTAAAGCTTACAATAAGAGCATTGCAGATGAGATTGTCTTCTTGGATATTACAGCTTCCCATGAAGGTCGTGACACCATAGAAGATGTTGTTAAAAAGACGGCTCAGGAAATCTTCATTCCACTAACAGTTGGTGGTGGCATTAGAACGGTAGAAGATTTTAGAAAAATTCTATTAGCTGGTGCTGATAAAGTGGCAGTAAACTCAGCTGCAGTGAAACGACCAGAGCTTATTAAAGAAGCAGCCTTAAAATACGGTAGCCAATGTGTTGTCTTAGCTATGGATGCTAAACGTAACGAGGATAGAGGTTCTTGGGATGTTTACATCAACGGTGGCAGACTGAATATGAACATTGATGCTATTGAATGGGCGATTGAAGGTGAACGCTTAGGTGCCGGTGAAATTCTATTAACAAGTATGGACTGTGATGGTACAAAAGCTGGTTTTGATGTAGAATTAACTAAACGCATCAGTGAAGCTGTTAATATTCCAGTCATTGCATCTGGTGGTGCAGGCACTATGGAACACTTTGAAGAAGTATTAACTGAAGGTAAAGCTGACGCCGCCCTTGCAGCCAGTCTGTTTCACTTTAAAGAAATGGAAATTCATGATCTAAAAGATTATTTGCATGATAAAGAAATCCCAGTAAGAAGGTAGAGGAGAAAACAATGAAATTTGATGAATTTAAATTAAACGAGCAAGGTTTAATACCTGCAATAGTACAAGATTACCTATCAGGACAAGTTTTAATGATGGCGTATATGAACAAAGAAGCTTATGAGAAAACACTTGAGACGAAATTAGCAACTTTCTACAGTCGTAGCAGAAGTGAGTTGTGGGTAAAAGGTGCTACTTCAGGTCATTACCAACATGTAAAAGACATTGCCATTGATTGTGATCAAGACACAATTCTTGTTAAAGTAGCTCAAGACGGTGCTGCATGTCATACTGGTTCATATTCTTGCTTCTCAAAGTACCTTGATAATGATGGTGTTTATAGTGAAGTGGATACTTCAAAGCAAAAAGACGTCTTCCAAGGTGTATATGAAGTGGTTAAAGACCGTCAAGAAAACCCTAAAGAAGGATCTTATACAAATTACCTATTTGATAAAGGTATTGATAAAATCCTTAAAAAAGTTGGTGAAGAGACTGCTGAAATCATCATCGGTGCTAAGAATGAAGGTAAACAAGAGATGGTGTATGAGATCTCTGACTTACTTTATCACTTAACCGTACTTATGGTTGAGAAGGGTGCCACATGGGAAGATATCTACGACGAGTTAGATAAAAGACGATAAACATAGGCCAATGGAATCAGGAGATAGCTACTACGGACTATTGCTCATCCGTCCCTAGCCTGATAAAATTAAGTAGTAAATTAAATTATGCATGATGAAAAAGGCAAACCAACTGAAAGGTTGGGACGCAAAGTTACAGGTCTAAGGCACTTGCTATGACGGCTGAATTACCATGATGTGATGAACATCTCTTTTTCAACTTTGTTGGTTAGAGGTGTTTTTTATTGAAGTTGTGTCGGATCCACTTCATAGAAAACACAAGCCAATGAGCATAATCTCAACCGTAGATTTGGAAGGAGATTTATATGTACGAGATGAATCAGAAAAGCCCTATTAAGATTATTGGGTCTAAAACACCTATCAAGATAATAGGTTCTAAAGTGCCAATTAAGATAATTGGTTCTTAGGTAGAGTGAGGCATCTGATGATGCCTCTTTTCTTTGTAATTTAGTGATAAACGTTCATTTAAATGTCCTAAGTGCCGATAAAAGATATGCAATGTCAAACATAAATTGGAGTTATATATGAAAAATTTAGTTCTTAGAAGAAAAAATGATTATACTAGTATCGCACAGCAGGATTCTGGCCGGATTGGTATATTAGCAAGTTTAAATAAATTGGACATTTCTGAAGTTATAGTACATCAAGACAAAACATTCCTAATTTTACCTAGCGAGAATGGCATGTTATCTGAATTTTTTTATTTGTTAGAAGGAGAATTAGTTGAGAAGGCATCTCAGACTCATATTTATCCGGGAGATTCATTCAATGTAAATGATTTAGAAGAACCGATTCATTGTTATGCAGAAAAAGAATGTAAAATCCTTTATATTACAAACGGTCAGGTTGCAAATGAGATGAGTCATTCTATGAAAAACTTACATGAGATGATCACTGAATTAGAAAAAAAAGATCAATATACTAAATCACATTCAGTAAGGGTCATTGAGTGGATGCCAATGATGGCAAAAGCGCTAAATCTAACTACTAAACAAATAAATATTCTAACTGATGCTGCATTGTTCCATGACCTAGGTAAAATAGAAATTGCAGATGAGATTCTACACAAACCTTCATCTTTATCAGACCTTGAATACAAAAGAATTAAAGATCATCCATCTATTGGACGTATAATCGCTGACAACCATCAATTAACAGAAGTAGGTAAAGTCATCGAACAACATCATGAACGAATTGATGGATCTGGCTATCCTAAAGGATTAACAGGAGATGAGATACGAATTGAGGCTAAAATTATAGCCGTGATAGACAGTTATGATGCCATGACATCAGACCGACCCTACAGAAAAGGTCTTTCCAAAGAAAAAGCTATAATAGAACTTAAGCGGTGTAGTGGTAGTCACTATGATCCACATATCGTAAATACATTTATAGAGATACTGGAGAAGAACTAGATGACAGATTACAAAACAATACTTTTTGATCTTGATGGCACATTAACAGACCCTATCGATGGTATTACTGGTGCAGTTGCTTATGCTATTAATGCATTTGGAGATGTGGCCAAAACACCACATGAATATAGTGACTTTATTGGTCCGCCCCTAATAGATTCATTTATGGCCTTAGGTTATAGCCGAGAAGAGGGGTTAGAACTTATACAATTATACAGGGTTTATTTTAAAGACCGTGGTTGGCAAGAGAATAAACCCTATGAAAATATTGATAAAATTCTAACAGCCTTAAAGGGTAGCTACCAGTTAGCTGTTGCTACTTCAAAGCCTACTTATTTTGCAGAGAAGATTCTGGCACATTTCAAATTAGATAGCTATTTTGACTTAATCATGGGTGCTGAATTAGATGGTAAAAGAAGTGCCAAAGCAGACGTTATTGCAGAAGTTATTAAACAACTTGAATTAGACTATGAAGAAACCATAATGATAGGTGACCGTAAACATGACTTGATAGGAGCCAAAAGCCACAATCTTGATGCTATAGGTGTCCTATATGGCTATGGCTCCCTAGATGAACTAAGCAATGAAAATCCAATCAAGGTGATTAAGCGGCCTGATGACTTGTTAAAATTCTTCCTTTAGTTAAAATATTCAACTTACTCCATGTTAGGATATCTTTAACGAGTGATTTGTGTTGACAAAAGCCCATAGAATCAGTACAATACACATAAGAAACGCATTGCGTTTCTTATTAAATGAAAACGATTGTTAAAATGATAACAATGGAGGTATAAATGAAATTAAGTAGAATTCAAGAAGTATTAGAAGCACAGGTAATAGCAGGTAATGGTGATTTAGATGAAACAGTAGAATATGGTTATGGCTGTGACTTGATGAGTGATGTCTTGGCTTACGTTCAAAGTAATGTTGTTTTATTAACTGGTTTAGTACATCCCCAAGTCATCCGTACTGCAGAAATGTTAGATATTAAAGCCATTGTTATTGTTCGTGGAAAAGAACCAGGTCCAGATTTAATAGAAATGGCTAATAGAAGAGATTTGGTAATCATGACGACACGTCATTCCTTATTTACTGCATCAGGTATGTTGTTTGATGCTGGTCTAAAAGGAGAGGAGATTGCCCACGATGAACTTACACTTTGATGTAGAAGGCGGAGAATTCATCTCTGCTGGGGTCGCTTCTAGTAAAGTGAAAAAAGCCCTTAAGCAATTAGGCTTAAAACCAGCGATTATTCGTAAAATTTCTGTTGCTATGTATGAAGCAGAAATTAACATGGTCATCCATGCCCATGGTGGTACGATTGACGCCGAAATCACTCCTGACCACATTCATGTTGTGCTTGAAGATGAGGGTCCGGGTATTGAAAACCTAGAACTAGCTATGACAGCTGGTTATTCAACAGCTTCTAGACAAGCGCGAGAAATGGGTTTTGGAGCAGGTATGGGTTTGCCTAATATGAAGCGATATGCAGATATATTACATGTCGAATCAGAAGTGGGTAAAGGCACAAAGGTAGAAATAACTGTAGAATTAAATGAGGATGCTTAAAACTTTGTAATCATGTTTTAGGCTACTTTTTATGTTGTGACACTTGGGAGGTACCAATTGGGAAATTACCATTCAGTGACTTTAGATAAAGATCGGTGTATCGGTTGTACAGATTGTATTAAACGATGCCCAACAGAAGCCATACGGGTTCGCCATTCTAAAGCAGAAATAACAAATGATTTATGTATTGACTGTGGCATGTGTATTCGTGTGTGTAAAAGTCATGCCAAGAGAGCCTTAACGGACTCTATAGATAAACTTAATGGCTTTAAATACACTGTGGCTATACCAGCACCAACGCTTTATACTCAGTTTAAAAGACTGCGTAATCCGAATATAGTGTTGACTGCAATTAAGAAGATGGGCTTTGATGAAGTATTTGAGGTAGCCAAGGCCGCTGAAATAGTAACAGCTTATAGTCGTGATTTGTTAAAAGATACATCCATACCAAAACCAGTGATATCAAGTGCTTGTCCAGCGATCGTCAAACTGGTGCAAATGCGTTTTCCAGCCTTGATTGATAATGTGATGCCAGTTATATCACCAAAGGAAGCTATGGCTAGATACGCTAGGTCTTACTTGATTGATAAAGGTATACCAGCAGAAGATATAGGTATTTTTTTCATCAGTCCATGTGCGGCTAAAGTAACCAACAGTCGACAGCCTAGCACCATTGAACACTCAGATGTAGATGGTGTTCTATCTATGAAGGATGTTTACTTAGAACTAATTCCAATCATTAGTCATATGGAACCTGAGGATATTGAGATTGTTCAAATGAGTAGTTCGGAAGGCATTGGTTGGGCAGCTAGTGGTGGTGAAGGTACTGCCTCAAAAGTTTATAACTTAGTTGCTGTAGATGGTATTGAAAACGTTATTAAAATCCTCGAAAGAGTTGAGAATAACAAGTTAGATGTTGACTTTATTGAATGTCTTGCTTGCGTTAATGGTTGTCTTGGTGGTCCCTTAACTGTAGAGAACTCTTTTGTATCTACCAACAGAATGAGTAAGATTAAAAAGTATGTTAAAGAAAAAGGTGTTACACGAGATATACCTATCATCAAACCTAACATTAAACTTAAGTGGGATTATCCTCTTGCACCTAAGAAACTTAAGATGTTAGATGATGATATGATGATTGCTCTTGAGAAAATGGAAAAGATTGAAGAAATATTTAATACATTACCACATATTGACTGTGGTTCCTGTGGCGCACCAACCTGTCATGCACTTGCTGAAGACATTGTAAGAGGTGAAGCTAATATAGAAGACTGTATATTTATGTTAAGAGATCAAGTAAGGAAGATGGCGGCGGAGATGCTGAAGCTTAGTGGCAAATTACCACCATCCATTGATGAGGTGAAAGATGAAAATTAAAGATATTGTAGAATTAGTAAGCGGTACATATATTACGGAATGTCGTCAAGAAGAACATGATGTGACTTCTGGTTTTGTAGGAGATTTATTATCCGTTGTTATGGGTAAAGCGGAGGACAATTGTGCATGGGTTACCATTCAAAGCCATATTAATATTGTGGCTGTAGCAAGTTTAGTCGGAGCACCATGTATCATCGTTTCAGAAGGTTACAAAGTGGATGAAGATGCACGACTAAAAGCTGATGAAGAAGACATCACAATCGTAAGTTCAAAGCTATCGTCCTATCAAATAGTAAGTTTGTTAAGCAAAAACGGATTGCTATAGTCAATAAGTCTTAGGGTTACTTTTCCTTGAAAGATTACAAAACTTCTTGTATATGATAAAATGGAAGGTAGGAATTCAAGTAAGAAAGGATATTAAACTATGAGAAAACTGAGTACAAAACTCGTCATACTTAATGTTGTATCAATCATTCTTTTTACAATCATTATGCTTGGTATGTTCTTTGTTGGACAGGCTAGTGTACGTGATAGAGCTCTTAAAGAAGTTGATGCCTTATCGATTGCAGAGAACGGTCTTTCCAGCTCTAATAAGCAAAAAACAATTGATGAAATTAATGAGATGGTTAGTGAGATATCTAGGCAAGTAGCCATGGTTGCTTTTGCAGGTTTAATCATTGTTGGTTTTATTACATTTTTAATTACTAAACGTATGTTTAAACCTATTGGAACGATGAATGACTTGTTAGCCAAGGTCAGAGAAGGTGATTTATCTGTTCAACTTTCCTCTAAAGGTAAAGATGAAATAGCAGAACTTAGCCGTGGTTTTAATATTATGGTTGAAAACCTTTCGAAAATGACAAAAGACATTAAGGGTCTTAGTGATAAACTAACCCATAGTTTTGTAGAGATAGAAGCAATTGCCAAAGATGTAGCGACAGGATCTGAGGAAACTGCTCATACGGTTGTAGAAATGTCACATGGTGTATCTGAACAAGCAATTGCAACTGAGTCAGCTAATGAAATGATTGCCAATATTGTAACTCAATTGGCTATTATGAATGAAAGCATGAACGAAGCTAAGAGTAAAGCAGACTCATCCATTCTGGCAATTAGTAATGGACAGAAGAATATTGATATTCAAAAAGAAAAAATGATGAACAATCAAGTAGCATCTCAAAAAGCTGGTCAAGCCATTGAGCAAATGTCTAAGGTTGCTGGTGAGATAGAGAATATTGTTGATGTTATTGAAGCCATTTCTTCTCAAACCAACCTACTTGCTCTTAACGCAGCTATTGAAGCAGCTAGAGCAGGTGATGCAGGTAAAGGTTTTGCAGTTGTTGCAGATGAAATACGTAAATTAGCAGAACAAACCATAGAATCAACTAAAAGGATATCTACGATTGTTGTTAGTATAAGTGAATCTATTGGTGAAGCTGTAAATGAAATTGAAGTTGCACAACATTCAGTAGATGACCAAGCTTTAGCGCTACAAGAGAGTGTTAAGAGCTTTGATGAAATAGCTTCAGCGGTTCAAATCATCATAGATAGAATAGAAGCTAGTGCTGAAACAACTAACCAAGTCAATAATGCTTCACAAGTAGCGAGTGAAGAGATGAGTCAAGTGGCTAGAATCTCGGAAACAACATCTCAAAGAACCCAAGATGTAACAGCTACTACTGAAGAGCAAACATCACAGATTAACATGGTCAATGATTATATATTAGGTGTTTCAGAGTTGGTTGACAGTTTAAGTGATTCAGTTAAGCAATTTAAGGTATAGGAAGAATAAATGAAAGAATTATCCATGCACATTCTGGATATAGCGACCAATAGTGTTCGTGCTAATGCAAGTGAAATATCCATTATAGTTAAAGAAGATTTTCAGAACAACCAATTTACTTTTGATATTATTGATAATGGCAAAGGTATTGAAGCAGAGATGTTAGAGGCAATTAAAAATCCTTTTACAACATCTAGACAACTTAGAAATGTAGGTCTTGGTATTCCACTTCTTAATGATAACTGTCAATTGTGTGATGGTTACTTAGAGATTGAATCAAAAGTAGGAGAGGGTACTAGTCTTAAATCTATGATGGTACTTGATCATATAGATCGCCCACCGATGGGAGATATAGCCAGTACAATTACTGGTTTGATTACTTCTAACGAGGCAATCAACATTAAGTATGAACACTGGATAAATGATACATCCTTTGATGTGACAACAAATGAATTAAAGGAAGCCTTGGATGGTGTAGCCCTGACGGAGATAAGTGTAATGCAGTGGCTTAGATCATTTGTTGAAGAGAACATAGATGAATTGAAAAATAACCAATAAACCATCTTTTGATGGTTTATTTTTGGTCATCTCAGTTAAAATATTCACAAACAAAGGCAAAAGGAGGACATAATCGCCAGTATATTGTACTTTATAAATACTAAACGTACATTGTATACATTGTACTTTGTTGGAGAAACAGGGCTGAAGCCTTATAAATAGAGGCTTTAGCATATTGTTACATTAATATCAATAGTTGATGGGGGTCTTACAATAAGGTATCATTAGACTAGTGTATATTAGGAATTATGGAAATCATTTAAGAATGGGGGTTGCCTATGGCAGCAGTAACGTTTAAACGTGGGATACATCCACCTGATCAAAAGGCCTCAACATCTGGTAAAGCAATTAAGGTGCTAGCACCCAAAGGGGATCTTGTTTATCCTATGGTGCAACATATTGGGGCACCTTGTAAACCTCTTGTTAAAAAAGGTGATAGGGTTTTAGTCGGACAAAGACTCGGAGAATCAGAAGCCTTTGTTTCATCACCAATCATTAGCAGTGTTTCAGGTACAGTAAAATCTATCGGTGTTATGGATCATCCTAACGGCTTTAAGATTGAATCAATTGTAGTAGAAAACGACAACGAATATGAAGAAATGCCTAACTTGAACCAGCCTTACGACTATGAATCTATGTCAAATGATGAGATTAACACAGTCATCAAAGATGCTGGAATCGTTGGACTTGGCGGTGCAACATTCCCAACTCATATAAAATTATCTCCTCCAGCAGACAAACACATCGATCATATTATTGTCAACGGAGCTGAATGTGAACCATATCTAACGTCAGACCACCGAATAATGCTTGAAGAAACAGATCGTATTATCAAAGGTCTTAAGGTTATTCTTAAAATGTTCCCTGACGCAAAAGGGGTTATCGGCGTTGAAATCAACAAACCAGACGCCATTGCTAAACTAGAAGAAGCCATCAAAGGTGAAGAACGTATTAGCCTATGTCCTCTAAAAACAAAATATCCTCAAGGTGCTGAGAAACAACTTATATACTCTGTTACAAGGAGAGAAGTTCCTTCAGGAAAATTGCCTTCAGAAGTTGGTTGTATCGTACAGAACATCGATACAGTGGTTGCAATCCATAGGGCCATCTTCCGTGGACGTCCTCTTATGAGAAGAATTGTCACAGTTTCTGGTGGTGCGATTAAAGAACCTCAAAACTTTAAAGTACGTATTGGTACATCTTATAGAGAAGTTATAGAAGCAGCTGGTGGTTTTGTAGAAGAACCTGCTAAAATCATATCGGGTGGTCCAATGATGGGTCTTACGATGTTTACCATTGATGTTCCTATAATAAAAGGATCTTCTTCCATCTTATGTTTAACCAAGAAAGAAGCTGAGATTCCTGATGAAAGTAATTGTATGCGATGTGGTAAATGTGTAGCTATATGTCCAATGGCATTACTACCATTAGAGCTAAACAAGTATGCAGTAGCAGGTGACGAAGAAGCGTTTACTAAAGTTCATGGTATGGACTGTATAGAATGTGGTGCTTGTTCCTATACATGTCCATCAAAGCGACACTTGTTACATTCTATTAGAACAACTAAGAAAAATATTCTCGCAAAGAGAAGAAGATCATAGGAGGCGAATATGTCAGATTTATATGTAGTATCTTCATCGCCCCACGTTAGATCAAATGATACAATCTCAAGAACCATGTTAGATGTTTTGATTGCGTTAGCACCAGCAACTTTGTTTGCTATGTACTATTTCGGTTTTAGTGCAATCATAACCATTGTTCTCTGTGTTGGGTCAAGTGTCTTTGCGGAGTGGGTATATACTAAGTTAATGAAGCAAAAATCAACAGTTGGCGATTTATCAGCTGCTGTTACTGGATTACTTTTAGCCTTAAACTTACCTAGCACTATTCCTTGGTGGGTGACAATCCTTGGTAGTTTTGTTGCCATTATCATCATCAAACAGCTTTTTGGTGGTTTAGGTCAGAACTTTATGAACCCAGCACTAGGCGCTAGAGCATTCCTACTTATTTCATTTGCAGGTCTTATGACCACATGGCAAGTAGACGGCGTTAGTATGGCTACACCTCTTGGGATTATTAAAGAAGGTGGGGCAGCATTACCATCTGTTATGTCAACTTTTATAGGAACGATACCGGGGTCACTTGGTGAGACGTCCGCTATTGCATTGATTCTTGGTGGTTTATACTTACTTATTCGTAAAGTCATTAGCTGGAGAGTACCTGTTACCTTTATTGGTACAACAGCTATTCTAGTATTACTTATAGGCGGGCAAGGCTTTGATATGACTTACCTGGCTTATCACTTGTTCTCGGGTGGATTGATGATTGGTGCTTTCTTTATGGCTACAGATTATTCATCATCACCAACAACGGCTAAAGGTCAGATCATCATGGGTGTTGGTTGTGGTTTATTAACAGCCCTAATCAGAATTTTTGGTGGTTACCCAGAAGGTGTATCTTTTGCCATTCTAATTATGAATTTATTCGTTCCACTCATTGATAAGTACACCGTACCTAAAAAGTTTGGGGAGGTGAACTAGATGGAAAAGCAAGCAGACAACATTATTAAAAATGCTTTGATCTTATTTGCCATTACAATCATTGCAGGTCTATTACTTGGTCTAACATATGAAGTGACTAAAGAGCCAATTCGTTTGGTTCAAGAAGAGATTAAGAACAACGCTTTACAAGCTGTGGTACTAGATGCTACATCTTTTGAAGCTTTAGAAGTTAATGAAGATGCATCTTATCCAGGGGTTGAGGGTGTATACGCAGCAATGAAAGATGGCGAAACCATTGGTTATGCATTTGAGATGACAGCAACAGAAGGTTATGGCGGTGACATTTCTTTGATGGTAGGTATTGGAATGGATGAAACTGTTCTAGGTATTGACATCATAAAACATGCTGAAACACCTGGTCTTGGCGCCAAAGCCGATGAAGACCCTTTCAAAGATGAATTTGAAGGTGAAGCAACCGATGAGCTTGAAGTCGTTAAAGTGACACCTAGTGATGATGAAGGTCAGATTTCATCGATCAGTGGTGCAACCATCACTTCACGTTCAGTAACAAATGCTGTTAATGTAGCAATTACTTATTACGATGACCTATTAATGGAGGTAGATTAATGAAAAGTTTATTGAATCGCCTAAAAATAGGTGTCATTGATGAAAACCCTGTATTTGTCCAAGTGCTTGGTATGTGTCCAACACTAGCAGTTACAACATCTGCAGAAAATGGTATGGGTATGGGTCTTGCAACAACAGCGGTGTTAGTAATGTCCAACCTTGTTATATCATTACTTAGAAATATTATTCCTTCAAAAGTTAGAATACCAGCCTTTATCGTTGTTATTGCATCTTTTGTAACAATTGTCGATTTATTATTACAAGGTTTTATTCCAGCCTTATACGCATCACTTGGTTTATTTATACCACTGATTGTCGTTAACTGTGTCATCCTTGGTAGAGCAGAAGCTTTTGCCTCAAAACACAGTGTGCCACATGCAGTATTTGATGGTATTGGTATGGGTCTTGGTTTTACCCTTGCTCTTACAGCCATCGGTTTAGTTCGTGAACTACTGGGTGCTGGTTCAATATTTGGCTTTAAACTAATGCCTTTACTATTTGATAAGTTACCAATACTCGAAACTCTATTTGGACCTTATCAACCAATTAGTATTATGATTCTTGCACCAGGTGCCTTTATTGTACTTGGTATGTTACTTGCACTTTTCAACTACACCAAAGACAAAGCTGCTGAGCGCGCATAGGAGGAAATGATGGAATTAGTCTTATTTTTCATAGGTACAATTTTAGTTAATAACATCGTTCTTTCAAGGTTCTTAGGTGTCTGTCCATTCTTAGGTGTATCTAAGAAGGTGGAAACAGCCCTTGGTATGGGTCTTGCAGTAACATTTGTTATGACATTAGCGTCAATTATGTCTTATGTGGTTTACGAATTTGTATTAGTACCACTAGACATTAAATACTTATATACAATTGCATTTATACTCGTTATTGCATCTTTAGTACAACTTGTTGAAATGATCATCCAGAAAGTCAGCCCTTCTCTATACCAAGCATTAGGCGTTTACTTACCACTGATCACAACCAACTGTGCTGTACTTGGTATTGCTGTAATCAACATGCAAAATGAATATTCTTTATTCAAAAGTATCGTCAGTGGACTTGGAACTGCAATCGGATTTACCCTTGCTATTGTGTTGATGGCTGGTATCCGTGAGCGTATTGATTACAATCCAATTCCAAAGGCTTTTCAAGGTTACCCAATCGTATTAATCACTGCAGGTCTTATGGCGATTGCGTTCTTAGGCTTTACAGGGCTTATATAATGAAGGAGAGGTATTAAGATGACAACAGTTCTATTTTCTGCACTTAGTATTGGTGGTCTAGGTCTCCTTTTTGGATTAGGACTTGGTATTGCCGCAAAGAAGTTTGCAGTTGAAGTAAACCCATTGATTTCTGAAGTGAGAGAAGCCTTACCTAGTGCCAATTGTGGTGCTTGTGGTTACGCTGGTTGTGATGCTTTTGCCAGAGCTGTCGTAGAAGGTGATGCTAAGTCCAATGGTTGTCCAGTAGGTGGTCAATCTTGTGCTGACGCCGTTGCGGCACTTATGGGTGAAGAAGCAGGTAGCATGGTTGCAACAACTGCATTTGTAAAATGTTTGGGTGATTGTGACAAGGCTAAAGAAAAGTATGAGTACTATGGTGTGACAGATTGTACTGCTGCAAGCTATTTACAAGGAGGCGGTTCAAAACAATGTACATTTGGTTGTTTAGGACTTGGTAGCTGTGTGAAAGCTTGTATGTTTGGTGCGATTGATATTATTGATGGCATTGCTGTCATTAATGAAGACAAATGTACATCTTGTGGTATGTGTGTAGCAACATGTCCTAAAGATATTATTGAGGTTATTCCTAGTGCCTCTAAAGTCAGAGTTAATTGTAATTCTGAGGAAAAGGGAAAAGACACTAGACAAGCTTGTACAGTTGGTTGTATTGGTTGTCGTAAGTGTTCTAAAGTTTGTGAATACGAGGCTTTTGAGTTTATCAATGGTCTAGCACACATCGATTATGACAAGTGTGTACAATGTGGTGCATGTATTGATGCATGTCCTACAAATGCAATAACAGAACACTAGAAATGTTTAGATGTGGGCATCAGAAATGATGCCCACTTTTTATATACAAACACATATTCCTATGTTAAAATAAAAGCTACAAAGTAAGTAGAGAGAGGTATAATGAATGGCTTATCAGAGAAGAAATGAAAAGAATGGTTGGGCGTTATTTTTACTAATCCTTGCAGGCATTGTCTTAGGTGGTTTTCTAGGCAGTCTGGCTTCAGGGGTTAATTTTTTGAAGTGGTTAGATTTTGGTTATCAATTTGGTATGATTGGCAACCCATTAGTCATTGATCTTAAGGTCATTGTCCTAACCTTTAAACTTGTATTTAACATAACAATTTCAAGCATTCTTGGTATTATATTAGCTGTTTTTATTTATAGAAAGATATAGTGATGAAGAAAATCATTTTGGCATCAGGCTCACCTAGACGAACAGAAATTCTTAAAACTTTAGGTATAGCCCATACAATAGAAGTTGCAGATATTGATGAAACACCAAAGAAAGAAGAACGTCCAATTGATCTTGTTAAACGCTTGGCTACTGGCAAAGCTTTAAAAGTTAGTTCTTCCGAAAAAGAAGCTTACGTTATTGGGTCAGATACGATTGTTGTACTAGACGACGAGATTCTTGGAAAGCCAATAGATGAAGTAGATGCATTTAGGATGTTATCCAGTATAAGTAATCGTTGGCATGAAGTTGTTACAGGTATCTGTATTGTAGACGCTTCTTCAGGCGACTACAAAGTGGACGTAGGTATTACCAAAGTCAAGATGAACCTTTTATCAGAAGAACATATGAAGGCTTATATTCAGACCGGTGAACCGATGGATAAGGCTGGGGCATATGCAATACAAGAAATAGGTTCAACCCTTGTTGAACAAGTAGAAGGTGAGTTTTCTACAGTTGTTGGACTTAGTGTTCAGACTTTAATCCGATTATTTGAGGGGTTTGGTTTGGACTATTATAAAGATTTAAGAGCGTAATAAGAGGAAATATAAAGGGGATTGTATGAAAACGGCATTAACAATCAAGGAAATTCCATTATCGGAAAGACCTTATGAAAAACTGGAATCATTAGGCGCCAGTTTTTTATCTGATGCAGAATTATTGGCAATTATTATTAAGAGTGGTAGCGCTAAGGAGAAATCAACAGATCTAGCTCTTCGACTACTTAATAAACACCCATCAGGCTTGCTTGGCTTATATCATTTATCCCTACAAGAATTACAAGAAATCCATGGTATTGGAAGAGTTAAAGCCATACAACTTAAGGCTCTAGCAGAAGCATCTAAGCGTATCTCAAGTCTGAAGTATCATGAGAAGATTAAGATACAATCACCATCAGAGCTTGCTTCTGTTTATATGGAATCTATGCGTCACTTAGATCGTGAACACCTTAAAGTTGTCTTATTAGATACTAAACATAAAATTATTAGTGACAAAGATATCTCTATAGGAACAGTCAATGCATCTTTGGTACATCCAAGAGAGATACTTATTTATGCACTAAAAAACAAAGCGGTTGCTATGATACTAATTCACAACCATCCAAGTGGAAATCCAGAACCAAGCCCAGAAGACATAGCTGTTACGAAACGCGTATATGAAGCTTCTCAGGTGGTTGGCATTCACTTACTTGACCATCTCATTATTGGAGACGGCACGTTTGTAAGTTTGAAAGAAAAAGGCTATATAACATAACGGAGGCAACATGGCTAGAAGAAAGAGTCGATTCACAACAACCAACGTTGTTGTGGCAATCTCAATCCTATTCTTCTTTTTGACCATTTTAACATGGGAAATAAGAGAGAAAACATCACCAATTGAACAAAGCGTTTCATACGTCATAATACCAATTCAAAAAGGTGTCACTTACTTTGGGGATTGGCTTGTTGATCGTGTGGATTTTGTCAACAATATAAATGAACTAGAATTGATGAATACAGAACTACAAGAACAAGTTGATCAATTAACATATGAGAATCAAATACTAGATCAATCTAAAGAAGAGTTGGACCGCCTTAGAGCTCTCTATGAATTAGATGAGTGTTATGCCGATTACCCTAAAATTGGTGCTAGAGTCATTGGAAAAGATCCAGGAAACTGGTATTCTGTCTTTAACATTGATAAAGGTAGTAAAGATGGTATTGAAGTAAACATGGTTGTCCTTGCTGGAGCTGGTTTGGTTGGTAAGATTATTGAAGTTGGACCCAATTATGCAAAAGTTAGAGCAGTTATAGATGATACAAGTAGTGTAAGCTCATTGGTTGTTAGAACCAATGACTTATGTACTGTTAATGGTGATTTAACACTTTTTAACGAAGGTTACTTAACTGTAGACTACTTGTCGGATGATATTAACCTTGTTATTAACGATGAAATTACAACAAGTCATTTAGGCAGTGTCTACCCACCAGGCATCCTAATTGGTAAAGTTGTTAAAATTGAAGATGACCCTGATAAACTAACCCAACTTGCTTACATTGAACCTTATGTAGATTTCAAACATCTGCAAGAGGTGTTAGTTATTAATCAACTTTGGCGTATCGATGAATAAAATAGATAAAGTTATGCTACTTAGGTATTGTTCGGGTGGGTTACTGATTGTACTGATGTTTGTTTTACAGAGTAATCTTTTACAGTTCATGAATATTAGAGGTATTATGCCGAATTTACTGGTTATTACAACCGTTGCTGTTGCACTTCTAAGAGGTCGTATTGAAGGTGCTCTATGTGGTGCTGTGATAGGTTTGTTAATTGATATATTCTTTGGGTCCGTTATAGGTTTCTACGGTGCCATCTATATGTATATAGGATTTGGAACTGGATTCCTACATGGTAACTTCTATAAAGATAGTGTGCTGATTCCGCTCGGTTTAATAGCAGCAGCAGATGTTGTTGTTAACATCATCACATATTTCTTTACATTTTTGTTTAGAGGTCAACTAGCATTTCACCTATATGTTGGACAGATAATTATTCCAGAACTCATCTATACCTTACTTATAGGATTTTTGTTGTACAGATTGTTATACCTTATTAATTATAAGATTGAGCTCGTTGAATGGGCGAAGGAGTATGAAGATTAATTGAAAACTATTTTTAAAGCCATATATTATTTCCTTACAAATAGATTGTTTTTGTTGTCCATCATTGTTGTTGGACTTTTTTACGTGCTTGTAGCTAGACTCTTCGAATTGCAGATTGTACAGGGAGAGAATTTAGCTAAAGAATTTGACTTAAAAGTAGTTAGAGAAGTTGAGAGTGAAGGACAACGTGGCAATATATATGACCGTTTTGGTTATCCCCTTGCTGAAAATGTTATGGCTTACGACGTACTTCTTAATGATAGTTATGAGGTAGAGGACAAAAATGAAATGATTCATCAATTGATTCAAATCATTGAAGGTAACGGCGATAAGATGATTCATGAATTCCCTATCATCTATGATAACGGATTAAAATTCAAAGGTACAGTTAAGCAAAGTCAGAATTTCATAAAAAACGTCTTTAATAAAAGGTATACATCTCAACTAAGCGAAGAGCAACTTAATATGAGTGCTATTGAAGTTTATCAGTATATGAGAGATGATCTTTTTGAAATTGATTATATGCGATATAACACCTTCGAGATTCTAGACATACTAAACGTTAGGTATGCCCAGTACATTAAGCGATTCGCTAAGTATAAGCCTGAGACCATAGCTACAAATATATCTGTTATGTCTTTGGCTGAGATTGAAGAGAATAAGGATATGTTTCCTGGTGTTAATATCGTTGAGAGTCCATATCGAATCTATAATGATGCCCCTTATTTTGCGCATATTATTGGATATACTAGAGATATCAGTGCAGATAAACTAGACCTAATGGAACCTCTTGGCTATGATTCAGATGATCAAGTTGGATTTGTAGGGATAGAGAAAGAATTAGAACCTTATCTCAGGGGTTATGATGGTAACCAAAAAGTTGAAGTTAATAGTGTAGGCAAAACTATGTTGGTTCTTGAAGAAAATTCACCAATCATGGGGAATGACGTCTACCTTACTATTGACCGAGATTTACAAATAGAAACTTATAATATACTAGAACAACAGATGGCTGACATCATTGTTTCAAAGATGTATATGTCTTATCCTAAAGTTGATGATGAACGATACATATTACTAAAAGATGTTTTTGATTCTATCTTTAGGTATAACCTTATTGATGTAAGGGCTATAGAGTACAATCAAGATGAGCTTAGTCAAAGTATTTTTACAGATATGAAGGCCTTCCAAGCTTCAATCGTAGAACAAGTCAGAGCAGAACTATCTACAGATGTCATTGCAGATCATTTTAATGATACTAGAATTTTTTACTATTACATCCTAAACGATCTAGTGAGTGATGGCTATTTGGATACTTATTTTTATAGAAGTGATTATTATGACCTATTCTTAGATGGGAACATTACATTCTATCAATTAATGCAAGCTATGTTTGAGAAGCAATTATTTATCTATCCTTTAGAAGAGGGTGATGTGGTATATGCAGTTTTAGACGAAGTCTTGGACAATAGAGACCGTGTTGTTTCTAGGTCTACAGACTATGTACCAGATCCTACATTAGTCAAACATTTAAGAAAAGGTATACTAGAGGATGTTTTAAATCAGGATGATATTGACCTATATTTTTACTTAAGACTCATTGATCAAGAGGCTTATAATTATGGTGATTTATGTCGCTTAATTATTAATATGGGATTGGTTAGTGGTGAAGACGAACAACTCGAAGAATTATCCAATGGTCGTTTAAGACCTCTCGACTTTATGAAAGAGAAAATTGGCAACATTGAGATTACACCACAACAATTGGCCCTTGATCCATCTTCTGGTTCCGTTGTTATTAGTGATGTTGACACAGGAGAAATACTTGCCTTAGTTTCATATCCAACCTATGACAATAGTCGCTTGGTGAATGAATTTGATAGTTCGTATTATCTTGAACAACAGTTAGATATAACTGGACCTATGTGGCCAAGTGCCACTAAAACGACTTCAGTTCCGGGTTCAACACTTAAGATGCTTGTTGGTCTGGCGGCATTAGATGTAGGTGTAATCGGTGAAAATGATCATATTAATTCCAAAGGTATCTTTACTAAAATATTCCCGCCTGCTAAATGTTGGATCTATGATAAGAATTTTGGTACACATGGTCATACAGATGTAGCTGGTGCTATTGAGGAGTCCTGTAACTACTTCTTCTATGAAATGGGTTACAGACTTGGCATCACCGAAGATGGGAAATACAGTTCTTCACAAGGTATAGACGTCCTTAACGATTATATTTCACTGGTTGGTTTAGATTCTAAAACAGGTTTAGAGATTGAAGAGAAGGAATCATCCCTACCTACGCTTGATCCAGTAAGGGCTGCTATAGGGCAAGAGACAAACGACTATACACCTGTTCAACTTGCAAGATATATGAATGCAATTGCAGACAATGGTGTTGTAAGAGAACTCAATCTAGTGGATATGGTAAAAAGCAAAACGGGTGACGTTCTAATTGATTTTACTCCAGAAGTACTTAATGAGAACACTTTTGAACAAGCGCATATTGATATTATCAAACAAGGTATGTTAGACGTAACTAGTGGATCTAGTGGTACAGCAAGGTCTTATTTCTATGATATCGACTTAGATATAGCTGGAAAGACAGGAACTGCTGAGATTAAAACTTATGATTACAGAAGTATTGACCCTGTCAAGTCGGTTATTAAAAGAGCCAATCATTCCATTTTTACTGGCTTTGCACCTTATGATGACCCTGAGGTTTCTATCGTTTCAGTTATTAGGTTTGGTTATTCATCTAAATATGCAGCTCTAAACTCAAAAGAAGTTTTACGGAACTATTTTGACTTGGAACGTACTATAGATGATGTAAGTTACGACCATCAACTTGAATAGTATGGTACCGAACGTTAGAGATTATGACCTATACAAACATATGTTTTTTATGTATAATAAGGTTTAATGGTTGTCTATAAGTGGACAATAATATAGAGAGTAAGAGAGTGGATTTATGGGAGAAAGTATTGTTATAAAAGGTAACCGATATGGTTTAAATGTACAATTAGATCCTGAAGTTGGTTTTGCTACTTTAGTGACGACATTTGCGACTAAATTAGAAGAAGGACGTAAGTTTTTTGGAAATTCTAAGATATCCATTCAATTCGTTGGTAAAGAGTTGTCTTCTGATGAAGTGGACACAATGGTTAAGACCGTTCACGATTATTCAGATATGGAAGTTTTTTGTGTTGTTGACGAGTCAATGCCTGTGGTTGCACCTGATAGTTTTGCCAAATCAGAAGCTGAGCCAGAAGTAGTCACAGAAGTAGTCACCAAAAGTGTTATTCCTGTAGAAGCTGCTGTCTTTCATCAAGGAACCCTTAGATCAGGCCAGGAAATCAACGTTGACACTGGCGTTGTCATTCTGGGAGATGTGAATCCTGGGGCAAAAGTAACAGCTAAGGGTAATATCTTCGTTATAGGTCAATTGAGAGGTTATGCTCATGCTGGTGAGGGAGGCAACGATGAGGCTTGTGTTTTCGCCTTAAAGATGGCACCAACACAAATTAGAATCAGTCGTGTTATCGCTAGATCGCCGGATAGATTTTCAGAAGAGACATTAGAACCACAAATTGCTTTTCTTGAGGAAAACCGTATTATCATTGATCATATTGATCGTACAGTCTATAAACATTTTACATTATTAAAATAAACTTTTACGAAAAGGGGATTAAATCGTGAGTGAATGTATCGTAGTAACAAGTGGAAAAGGTGGCGTTGGTAAAACGACCACAAGTGCTAACATAGGAACAGGTCTTGCTATGTTAGGCTATAAAGTTGTATTAATGGATGCTGACATCGGGCTTCGTAACTTAGACGTTGTTTTAGGTCTTGAGAATAGAATTGTCTATAATTTAATTGATGTTATAGAAGGAAATTGTCGTTTGAAGCAAGCTCTTATTAAAGATAAGAAGTTTCCAAGCCTATTCTTACTACCAGCTGCACAAACAAGAGATAAGGATGCCATTACACCTGAGCAAATGGTTCAGTTATGTGCAGATCTTAAAGAAGAATTTGACTATGTCATCATTGACTGTCCAGCAGGAATAGAACAAGGTTTTAAGAATGCTATAGCAGGAGCTGATAGAGCTTTAGTTGTAACAACGCCAGAGGTATCAGCTATTAGAGATGCAGATAGAATTATCGGTTTACTTGAAGCCAATGAGCTAAAAGACCATAGATTAATTGTTAACCGACTTAGAACGGACATGGTAAAACGTGGTGATATGATGTCTATTGATGACGTTGTTGATATTCTGGCAATTGATTTAATTGGTGCAATACCAGATGATGAGAATATTGTCATCTCAACTAATAATGGTGAACCCATTGTTACAAACGAAGATGTTTTATCTGGAAGAACTTACCTTAACATCTGTAAACGTATTGCTGGAGAAGAAGTAGAGTACATTGATCTTACAGCTAGTACTGGGTTCTTTAGTAAACTGAAAAACATTATAGGTATAAGCAATTAAGGGGGCTGACATGGGATTATTTACAAAGAAGAAGAAATCAAGTAATACGGCTAAAGACCGTTTAAAGCTTGTTCTCATCCATGATAGAGCTAACTGTAATACAGAATTGCTTGAGATGATGAAACAAGAGATTATAGAAGTTATTAATAGGTATATGGAGATTGATGAAAGAGGTCTTGAGATCAACCTTGGGACTACGTCATCAGAATACGAGAACGGCGTTGTACCAGCGTTGTATGCCAATATACCAATCAAGAATATGAGAACACCTAGTAGACGTTAGATGTTTAAACACTATCATTTTAAGAGATTTGACTACCTATTAGTGATTATGGTGATCTTGCTTAGTATTTTTGGCATTGTTGCAATAGGTAGTGCCACAAGAATATACAGTGCGGGTGGTACTGATTTATTCCGTAATAAACAGATTGTTGGCTTGGCTTCAGGCATTGTGTTGATGCTGTTTTTCTCACTATTTGACTATCACTGGTTGGGAAAGTTAGCTGTCCCAATTTTCATATTCAATGTGGTCTTGTTGTCGCTAGTGCTTGTAGCTGGTGCGACAGTGAATAATGCTACAAGATGGGTTGATATTGGACCTTTTAGATTACAACCTAGTGAGTTCGCCAAGATTTTTACGGTATTAGTACTTGCTAAGTATTTTGACAAGTTTAAAAAACATATTAATAAAATACATGTGATTATTGGCTCGCTAATTATTACTGGTGTGCCAGTCTTTCTGATTTTTCAACAGCCAGACTTATCAACAAGTATGATTATGGTTCTAATTCTTGCTTTTATGATCTTTACCGCTGGTATTAGTTATTGGTATGTGATTATTGCTGCAGGTGTTGGAATACCTAGTGCCATGTTTGGCTTTTGGTATATACAACAGGAAGGGCAGAGTATACTAGCCCCCTATCAAGTTGATCGTATTTTATCTCTTATCAAACCTGAGCTTGTTGATGCTTCACTATTGTGGCAAACCAACAATTCAATTCAGGCAATTGGATCAGGTAGACTGTTTGGAAAAGGTTTATATATGGGCAAGATTAATCAGTACGAGTATTTGCCTGAACCTCAGACAGATTTTATTTTCTCAATAATTGGTGAGGAATTTGGCTTTTTTGGTTGTTTTATTGTTGTGTTATTGTTATTCTTAATCATATTAAGAGTTTTATGGATTGCTAAAGACAGCAATGATTTAATGGGTAAACTGATTGTATCAGGTTACGTAGCTGTTGTTCTTTATCAGACCTTTATCAATGTTGGTGTTACAACAGGTATTGTTCCAAACACTGGTATGCCGCTTCCTTTTGTAAGTTATGGTATCAGTTCCCTGTGGAACCAGTTTATTGGTATAGGCATCATTCTTAACATAAGCTTACAAAGAAAACGTGGGACACATACACAAAATAGTGTATAATATTATTCAAAGGGGGTCGTCAAATGAACATTGGTTTAATCGCTCATGATAACAAGAAAAAGTTAATGCAAAACTTATGTATTGCTTACCGCGGTATATTGTCTCATCATGAGATCTATGCGACAGGCACCACTGGTAGACTGATTGAAGAAGTTACCAATCTTTCTATTCATAAGTATTTAGCAGGCCATATAGGAGGTCAGCAACAACTTGGTTCCCAAATAGCGCATAATCAAATTGATATGGTTATCTTTCTAAGAGACCCATTATCACCTAAAGAACATGAACCAGATCCAGCAAGTGTTATTCGCCTATGTGATACTCATAATATCCCAATTGGTACAAACCTTGCTACAGCTGAATTATTAATTAAAGCCCTTGAAAGAGGAGACTTAGACTGGCGTAATGCTATTGATTAGTTTAAGACAATTAAAAAGGCAATAAAAAAAGAGGTCATTGTATGACCTCTAATTTATTATCTGAGTATTATGCTTCTGATTTCACCATAAATGGTTTTAAGAAATCAGGTAAATCACATTCTGTGCAATTAACACTGAATATAAAGCGAACATCAAATTTATCAGAAACTGCTTTAAGTTTTGAAACTAGTGCATCTGATTCAGCGATAGAGTCAATGTGGGCTTGTTTCAATAAACCGTCAACGAAGATTTCGCTGATGTCATTGTCTTCTGATAAGATACCACACATGAATCCAAAGAATTCTTGGTAGACATCAATAGGGTAGTCAGAAATATTAATGTATCGTATTTCATGTCGTAAATCGTACATGTGACTTGAATCTAAGTCAATATATACAATGTGACCTTTTGTAGTTTTGAGTGTTGTGTTCGCCATGTTAATGAGTTCCTTAGTTTTACCTTCTCCAGTGTCGCCTGCAACTAAACGTATCATAGCAATCTCCTCCTTAATTGTGATTGTTAATCGTTAATTGGGACTTCCGTCCTGCTATAATATTAATATTCGCTAAAGAGATAGGCTTTCCTTTTTTTAATTGAAAATTTATAAAAATACTTTCCACTTACCATACAATTTGTGCAAATCATACAAATAATCAGGGTTAATACCCCAGTAAATTTAGGAGTATCAATGGAAGAACAAACATATAACGTCTATAGTCAGTACCTTAAGAGCAAATACGGCGAGAAAGTGTATAAGCTACCTGTCAACTTACCTACGACATGTCCAAATCGTGATGGTCATTTAGGTGAAGGTGGTTGTCACTTCTGTAGTGATAAGGGGGCAGGATTTGAATCTCTTCCTTCAACTGACACCGTTATTGAGCAACTTGAGAAGAATAAAGCCTACATAGGTAAACGTTATAAGGCCAAGAAGTTCATTGCATATTTTCAAAACTATACAAACACCTACATGGCTTATGACCAATTTGAAGCTTATATGAAAGCGGCATGTGTTAATGATGTGGTTGAGCTTGATATTGCAACACGTCCTGACTGTGTTGACAAAGGCCATTTGGATATTTTAAAGAAGGTATCTAAAGAGTATGGGGTTAATATTGTCGTAGAATTAGGTTTACAAACTACAAATGATCAAACCCTTGTTAAAATCAATCGTGGACATACCGTACAACAATATATCGATGCAGTTAAACTTATTCACCAATATGGATTTGGTGTTTGTACACATTTAATTTTGAATTTACCATGGGATAATGACCAAGAGGTTATAAATATGGCTCAATTACTTAATGAACTTAAGGTGGAAATGGTTAAATGCCATTCCCTATATATTGCTAAGGGTACAAAGTTTGCAAGTCTTTATGACCAAGGTGAACTAAAGTTGAACACGCTTGAAAACTATGTAGACAGGGCGGTTATGTTCCTTGCTCATCTGAACCCAGAATGTACCGTTCAAAGATTGTTGGGGCGTGCTCCTAAAGAGGACACAGTGTTCTGTAATTGGAATACAAGCTGGTGGAAAATTCAAGATAAAATAATCGAAAAGATGTTGAAAGACAAGCTTGTACAAGGTAAAATGATGAGAGTATAAGTAATAAGGAAAGAGGCTTACATTGGCGAATAAATCATCCGATAACCGTTATCTAAAACTACAAAAAGACAATGAGCTAACAGCCGCTGCAACCAAACACATTGGTTTTGGTGCCATTGTATTTCTTATGATATTTGCCTACCTTATGATTGTCTTAATTAATTTTGCAGTGAAAGAGAATGTCAACTATACTATAGCTGAAAAAGGTGTCTTATCTCATTCCAATACTTACACAGGTTTAATTATTAGAGATGAATCAACGATTCAATCAAAGGCAAGTGGAACGCTAAGGTATTTTATGCCTGAGGGAGCAAGAGTCCGAAACAACAACAATGTCTTTGGCGTTATTACCGATCCAGCCATGGTTAAATTGCTAGATGAGCAAATTCAAAATGCTAATGAAAACTTAGCAGCGGATGACCCTATTTTTGAAGATTCTTATAATTACTTGAAAAATCGAATCAAAAATTATGTCATCAACCATCATGACCGTTCCTTTAATTATACATATGATGCTAAGAACCAAATATTAAATGACATCACGGAGATCAGGAATACGGTTATCTTCCAACAAGCTGGTGGCCAATCTAATGAACTTAAACTGTTAGAAGAGCAACTTAACAATAATATTGTTTACAGTGTGGCAGACAAAAGTGGCTTGGTTTCCTATAAGATAGATGGTCTTGAGTTTATTAACATAAAGAATTTTGAACCAAGTCACTTATCGCTTCAAACTAAAGAACAAGACAATTCTGCAAAAACCGAGATAGGAAATAATGAAGTTGTATCTAAAGTAGTTGATAATTATTTATGGTATATAGCTGCTGAAATAGACGATGAATGTGAAAAACAGAACGAAGATAAAATTGGAGGCTATATTGGCATAGAGTTTACTGACAAGAACCTTGAACTTGATGTGAAAATCCTTGAAATGTTTGATGAAGGTGATAAGACATATATGGTTCTTGAGATAGATCGTATGGTTAATCGTTTCCTTACAGATCGATTTGTCAATTTTAGAGTTGTCTATGAAGATTATAAGGGCATAAAAATACCTGAGACTGCTGTTACAAGCAAAACTTTTGCCAAAATACCTAATATCTATTTCACTTATGTAAATGGTCGTTATGGCGTTCGTAGAATGGTTGACAATAAAGATGCCCTTGGTCATAAGACATTAGAAATAAGTGAAGTTAATATATACAAACGAAGTGATGAATATGTGTATGTACCCATAAGTGCAACACTAGCAGTCGGAGATTTACTATCTTATACTGATCCTGACACTTTACTTACAAGTGAATATACCATATATGATACTGAAGAACTTGAAGGAGTTTATGTTGTTAATAAAGGTTTTGCTAGATTCAAATTTATTGAGACGACTTATCAGGAAGAGGATTATAGAATTGTTGTAGACAGTCTTCCATATGGTTTACGTGTCTATGATCGTATAGCGACTGAAGCTTCATTAACTGAAGAATATCAGATTATAAACTAGGAGATGTTATGAGTATTGTTAAGAACTTACAAGAGATAAATAAGCGAATAGAAGCAGCTTGTCTTAAAGCGGACCGTCATAAAGATGAAGTAATACTAATTAATGTATCAAAAACAAAACCTGTAGAATTACTAGAAGAAGGTTATGAAGCAGGTATGCGACTTTTTGGTGAAAACAAGGTACAAGAAATCAGAGATAAATATGTTTCATTTGTCAAAGATGACATTGAGTGGCATATGATCGGTCATTTACAAAGAAATAAAGTTAAGTACATTATTGATAAAGTAGCACTGATCCATTCTGTAGATTCTTTAAGACTTGCAGAGGCGATTAATAAGGAAGCTGAGAAGAGAAATATTCAGATGCCTATTCTTGTTCAGGTTAATATGGCCATGGAAGATAGTAAGTTTGGTTTGGCAGGGGATGAGGTCATTGCTCTGGTTAAGGAAATAAGTGCACTTAAACATATAAAAATCATAGGACTGATGACCATTGCACCCTTTGTTAGTGACCCTGAAGACAACCGTCCAGTCTTCAAGGAAATGCATCAACTTTATGTTGACATACAAAAGCAAAACCTTGATAATGTTAGTATGACTGTGCTATCGATGGGTATGAGCAATGATTTTGAAGTTGCAATAGAAGAAGGTTCTACCATGATCCGGATCGGGACAGCACTTTTTGGCGAACGACACTATAAGAAATAACCATAGAGAATGAAGGGGTGGCATAATGGCAAAATTCATTGACAAAGTCATGGATATGATGAAATTAAATGATTATGATGAGGACGACCAATTAGACGTAAGAGAAGATTATATTGGTGCTTCCGCAAGACAACAACGTATGAGAGAACCAGAGGGGGCTGCACAACGACAATTCACTAGTTACAATGGTGGTAGAAATGCTCATCCTGCTAATGTAGTAAATTTTCAAGCAAGTGTTCAAATGGAAGTTGTGGTCATCCAACCTGAGACTTATGACGAAGCCCAAGACGTATGTGACCATATCAGAAGTCAAAGACCAGTCATCATTAATTTAGAGCAAATGGAACGTAATGTTGCTCAAAGAATTATGGACTTTGTTAGTGGTGCTTGTTATACCTTAAATGGTAATTTACAAAGGGTCACAAACAACATATTTATCATAGCACCTGAGAACATTGATGTCGCAGGTGATTTTAGAGAAGAACTTAAATCAAATGGTATTATTTTACCTTGGAAGTCAACTGAGGAGTAATCCCTAGCGGAGGCATAAATGGCGACACTTTTTTTAACAGCATTAAATTATTTCCTTATTATTATGAGTACGTTAATTATTGCAAGTGCTATCTTATCCTGGTTCCCACTTGGTAAGTATAAAGGCATTGCTATATTTATACATTCCTTAATTGCACCAATATTAGTACCTATAAGACGTTTAATCCAGAAGTCAATATTTGGTGGCAGTCACATGAGTATAGATTTTTCACCTTTTATTGCATATTTGATTATCACGTCACTCCAGCGTTTTATTAGTAACTTCTTATTACAGGGGTAAGAGATATGTTGAACAGGGATGAAGAACACCTTTTATTAAGTCACATAGATGATTTATGTAAAGAGGCTAACAATAAACAATATGTAACCAACAGCGATTTTCTGACTTTACAAGAAAGCTCTTTGCTTTCAAAACACTTAACTAAAGTCAATCAGACTTACGAGTTTGTTGGTGGTTATGATGATGCTGAGAGACTTATGGTCCTAATCGTTCCAAACGATGGTCAAAGCTTTTTACCAAAAAGAGAAGACCTAATGACTTATCTTAGTATTGAACCAAAGTCTCTTAAGTTTGGACGAAAGCTTAACCATAGAGATTACTTAGGCGCTTTAATGAACCTTGGAATTGATCGCAAAGTTCTTGGTGACCTACTCATGGATGGCCAATCCTGTACCTTAATCTGTCTTAAACATATGACAGAATTTATAATGAAGAACCTATTGCAAGTTAGGCACGCAGGTGTAACAATTACGGAAATAGATAGTTTGGCTGATTACTTAGGTAAGCGGTCTTTTAAACGTATAAGCAACACTGTAGCATCTCTACGAATTGATGGTGTAATGAAAGTATGTGTCAGAGCTAGTCGACAAGACTGTCAGAAGTTGATACAAAGCGGTCATGTTTTTGTGAATGGTGTTGAGGTGCATAAAGGAAGTCATCAAATTGAATTAGATGATATTATAGTTGTCAGAGGTCATGGTAAGTTTAAGATGGTGGGTATTGGCAATTTAACTAAAAAGAATCGTACTTTTATTGATATAGATCAGTACGTATAGGAGGCAGTTTATGGCAAGATTAACACCCCTTGATATAGAATCAAAAACCTTTAGTAAAGGCATAGGTGGATACAACACACATGATGTAAAAAACTTTGTTAGAGAAGTCTTAGTGAATTACGAGACCCTATACAAAGAAAATATAGAGTTAAGTGACAAGATAAACCTGCTTAATGATGGTATTCAATATTACAAAACAATTGAAGATACCCTTCAAAACACCTTAATACTTGCTGAAAAGACAGCTGAAGAAACAAAGGCTGCTGCAAGAAAACGGGCTGAGCAAATAGAAAAAGAAGCAGAGATTAAAGCTCAGGCCATAGTCAATGAAGCTAAAAATGAAATCTATAAAATTAATAAAAAGCGGGAAGAATTAATTAAGCAATATGACGCCTCAAAGATTCAAGTTAAGTATTTCTTAAAGGCACAGCTTGAAATGACTGAGAAAAATGAGCTTGAACTTCATAACAGTATGAACAATGTAGATATGACATTCGGTGAACCTATGAACACCAACATAGAATCGACTAATGCTCAAGAAGACGAATAAACCTATAAATAAACTGTCTATTATGTAGGCAGTTTTGTTTTATCATAGATAAAGGAGACAAAATGAAATCAGTACAAGTGACAACACCTAATAAATCCTATGAGATATTCTTTGACAATAGTTATGACCAACTAGCATCTAAAATAAGTCTTATGAACAAAAATTACAGTAAGATTTTGATTATTACAGATGATCAAGTAGGGCCACTTTATGTGGACCAGGTTAAAATTGCTTTAAAAGCGTTGGCTATAGATATCTTAAGTGTATCCTTTCCCAATGGCGAGGTGAATAAGAATTATAAAACAATCAATACCTTTTATGAGTACTTAATTCAAAACCATTTTGATCGCTCAACTTTAATATTAGCCCTTGGAGGGGGTGTCACAGGTGACATGGCTGGCTTTACTGCTGCAACCTATATGCGCGGTGTTGACTTCATTCAACTACCTACAAGCCTATTGGCACAAGTTGATAGTAGTAGTGGTGGTAAGACAGGCATAGACTTTAATGGCTACAAAAACATCGTTGGAGCTTTTTATCAACCTGAACTTGTCTATATCAATACAGAAACCTTAAAAACTTTACCTTCAGAAGAGTTCGCTTCTGGAATGGGCGAAGCCCTTAAACACGGGTTTATACAAGACAAAGACTACACTAGCTTTATGGAAGACAATATAGAGGCGATTAGAGGCCTTAAACATGATGCCCTGGCTAGTCTTATTGGTCGCTCGTGTGAGATTAAAGCAGGAGTTGTATCTGAGGATGAAAAGGAACATGGTCTTAGGGCAATTTTAAATTTTGGACATACCATTGGACATGCTATTGAGAAATTAAAAAACTTTGAACAATTACATGGTGAGTGTGTAGGTCTTGGCATGATTGCTTCTTCCTATATCGGTACCCAAACAGGTGATTTAACTGAAGATGAATATAAAAGGGTAGTGAATCTAGTGACCTCATATGGTTTACCAGAGTATGTCGAAGGTCTTAGTGTAGAACAAGTCTATCAAGAACTTTTTTATGATAAGAAAACAAAACATTCAACGATAAATATTGTTATGCTAAAAGGCATTGGGTCATGTTATCAGAATAAATCATTATCCAAAGAATTTATATTAGAAGGGCTTAAGACAATTCTTAAGTAGGTGTTAACATGGGTTTAATTATAAGTTTAATCGCAGCGCTTGTGATGGTTGGTTTGGATCAATGGACCAAACTACTAACAGTGAATCATTTAAAAGGTCAGCCTGATATTAATATCATCGATGGTGTATTTGAACTTGCGTATGTAGAAAACAGAGGCGCTGCCTTTGGTATGTTGCAAGATAAAATCTGGCTGTTTGCCTTATTTACGGTTATAGTCCTATCAGCTATGGTTCTACTATATGTGCGTCTACCTAAGACTACTAGATTTAGACCTCTAAAAGTAGCTCTAGTTATTTTATTCGCTGGTGCTGTTGGCAACTTCATAGATAGGGTTAGAGTTGGCTTTGTCGTTGATATGTTTCACTTCTATTGGTTCGAGTTTCCAGTGTTTAACATAGCAGATATTTTCATTGTTGTATCATGTGGTTTACTCATAATCTTGATGATGTTCTATTACAAAGAAGATGAGTTAGATTTTATGAAGATGATTCGAGGTAAGTATGAATAAGGAAGTGTTTAATGTTAACCAAGAAGATGTGGGAACTAGAATTGATAAGTATCTAGTAGAACATATGGATGGTTTTACAAGGTCTCATATTCAAAAGTGGATTACAGAAGGCTTAGTTTTAGTTAACGATCAATTGCAAAAGTCTAATTATAAGGTTAGAAGAGATGATCACATAAATGTTACTATACCAGCAGTTAAAGAAGTAGAAATAACACCTACAGCCATGGATCTTGATATTGTTTATGAAGACAGTGATTTACTTATCATTAATAAACCTGTAAATATGGTGGTTCATCCCGCACCAGGACATTATGATGATACTTTAGTTAATGGCATTATGTACCATTGTAAAGATAGTCTGTCAGGTATTAACGGTGAACTTAGACCAGGTATTGTACACAGAATAGATAAAGATACAACAGGTTTACTTGTGGTTTGTAAAACAGATGAAGCCCATGTAAATCTTGCCAAACAATTAAAAGAGCATACTATAGAACGAAAGTATGAAGCTATAGTGTTCAATAATGTTAAGGAAGACCATGGTGAAATAGAAGGACCCATTGGTCGACATCCAGTTCGACGCAAAGAAATGGCTATTAATTATAAAAATGGAAAAGATGCTAAGACCTATTATACAGTCATTGAACGACTTAAAAATGGCTTTACACATGTTGAACTGCAGTTAGAAACAGGTCGTACCCATCAAATTCGTGTACATATGACTAAGTTAGGTCATCCCTTACTAGGTGATCCTTTGTATGGACCCAAAAACAGTCCATTCAAGCTTCCTGGACAAATGTTACATGCTAAAACACTAGGATTTATACATCCAAGAACCGGAGAATCAATGAGTTTTACAGTTGAACCACCTGAAATATTCCAAAAGGCACTAGAACGACTAAGAAACTAAATATATCATTATGTTATGACATATACAAGATATAGCGAAAAAAATACACTTATTTAAGATTTCACACAATATATTGTAGACAAATATATATGCATGTGGTAAATTATATTAGATGATTGGTGGATATTTCACTTTACGCACCAATATCTTCTAGCAATGCAAGCCAATCTTGCAAAAAATATAAAATGAATCTTTTTAAATTAGTACAGAGATGCTAATAAGGGGTTAACGAGACTATAGATACGTCTATACGACTTCTTATTGCATGCAAATAGGAAGTCTTTTTTATTTGTCTTATTATATCGCTAGGAAAAGAGGTTATTATGAAACGTTTATTAGATGAACAAGCAATCAACAGAGGTTTAACAAGAATCGCCCATGAGATTATCGAACATAACAAAGGTGTAGAGGATGTTATTCTTCTAGGTATTAAAACAAGAGGTGTACCACTGGCTAAACGCATCGCTTCAAAGATTGAACAATTTGAAGGTGTGGCTGTACCTTGTGAAGCCATTGATATCACTTTCTATAGAGATGATTTAGAGAAAAAATCAGAAACACCTGTGGTTAACAGTGATTTGTCTATTAGTGTTAACAATAAAATCATAGTCCTTGTAGATGATGTTGTTTATACAGGTCGTACTTGTAGAGCCGCTCTCGACGCAGTGATGGATCAGGGAAGAGCAAGTAAAATTCAATTTGCAACTTTGGTGGATAGAGGACATAGGGAACTACCTCTTAGACCAGACTATGTAGGGAAAAATGTGCCAACATCTAACCAAGAAGTGGTACATGTACACCTCAAAGAAATTGATGGCATTGATGAAGTCATCATTGGATCTTAATATTGGCATTGAAAAATGCATAATATAATAAAACTACCTTAGGGGGTAAATGTGATGGAAAATATTAACATTAGTAAAAAGCTATTACTAGGGCTTCAGCATGTATTAGCTATGTTTGGTGCAACGGTGCTTGTGCCATTCTTAACAGGACTTGATCCAGCAATTGCTTTACTTGGTGCTGGTGTTGGAACATTGTTATTCCACGTGTGCGCTAAAGGCAAAGTACCAGTATTTCTAGGGTCCAGTTTTGCTTTTATCGGGGCAATTGCAATGACTTTAACAGATCATGGTTTAGGTGCAGTTAAAGGTGGAATTATCTCAGCAGGTATCGTTTATATGTTAATCGCTGTAGTGATCTACTTCTTAGGCGTTGACTCTGTAAAAAGTTTATTTCCTGCTATTGTAACAGGACCAATTATTATGGTTATTGGTTTGAGACTTAGCCCAGTAGCTATAGGTATGGCATTCTACGATTTAGATGGTGCTTTTTATGGTAAAGGTGCAATTATTGCAACTATCGTTATCATCACTATGATTGTTGTATCTATCTTCTTAAAAGGTTTCTTTAAACTAGTACCTATCTTAATTTCAATAGTTGTAGGTTACATCGTATCAATTTTCTTTGGTGTTGTTGACTTTACAGCTGTTCAAGAAGCTTCATTCTTTACATTCGCATCAGGTACAAATGCTGTAGATAGTTTATTAACTATGCCAACCTTCTCATTAACAGCAATTATTGCTATTGCACCAATCGCTTTTGTTGTATTCATTGAGCATATCGGTGATATCACTACAAACGGTGCAGTTGTAGGTAAAAACTTCTTAGAAGATCCAGGCGTTCATAGAACTATCTTAGGTGATGGTGTAGCAACAGTATTTGCAGGTCTTGTAGGTGCTCCAGCTAACACAACTTATAGTGAGAACACAGGTGTTCTTGCAGTAACAAAAGTATATGACCCAGCAATCATTCGTATAGCAGCAGTCTTTGCTATTGTTATCTCTTTCTCAGGTCATTTAACTTCATTAATCAGAACAATTCCACTACCAGTAATGGGTGGGGTTAGTGTTATCTTATTTGGTATGATTGCATCTGTTGGTGTACGTATCGTTGTAAGTGCTGCACTTGACTTCTCACATAGCCGTAATTTACTAATCTCTGCACTGATCTTAGTGTTAGGTATTGGTGTTAATGCATTCCCACTTGGTTCATCAGGGGTAACCATTTCAGGTCTTGCAGTAGCAGCGGTTGTTGGTGTTGTACTTAACAAAGTATTACCACAAGAAATATAAAGTAGAGTAGTGGGCCATCTCCTTGGAGGTGGCCTTTTTTCATTCTTAAGAATAACGCGGAGTACTCGGAAAACACGGAAAATTAAAAGATGAAAAGATAAGAGATAACGCTTCTTTATTGTCCTGTATTAATATATTAAAGTGACATTGTTTACATAATATAGTTATGTTAATAAGTCAAATATTTTACATTTTTGTAAATTGTGATATAATTAATAAGTTAATTTAAAATGAACCAAAAAGAGGTGCTATATGCAATTTAATCAGAAACATTTTCTCGACCTTAAATCTCTTGAGGCAAATGATATACATTATATATTAAATTCTGCTCAGAAGATGAAATACTCTCTTGGAAGCAGTAAAACATGTGTTACACCTTACTTAAAAGGTAAGACTGTAGCAACACTTTTTCACGAAGAAAGTAGCCGCAGTAAGCTGTCTTATGAGTTAGCGGCCCAAAATCTTAGTGCCAATGTCATTAACTTGACAACAAAAAAGCAATTTGAAAGAGGCGACTCACTTAAGGAGTTAGGTGTTTATATTGACCATATGGGGGCTGATTTTATTGTTGTGCGCCATCCAATAGCAGGTGGACCACATCATTTGGCTAAATATGTTAAAGCATCTGTCATCAATGCAGGTGACGGACGTAATGAGAACCCTTCACAAGCCTTAATTGATCTACTTACTATCCTTGAAATAAAGAAGAGTTTTACAGGTCTTAAAGTTGCCATTATTGGTGATGTCATGCATAATCGCGTTGCCAAAAGCTCTATATGGGGTCTTTTAAAACTGGGTGCCCAGGTTAGCATAGCAGGACCACCGACCTTAATTCCTCGTGATATAGATAATACAGGTGCTACAGTTCATTATTCAGCCACAGAAGCTATTATCGATGCTGATGTCATATTATCTCTTAAAGTACAAAGAGAGAGGCAAGGCAAAACCTTAATACCTTCTCTAAATGAGTATAAGAAACTTTACAAATTAAATAATCAACGAATAGAATGTGCCAAAAAAGACGTTATTGTTATGCACCCAGGGCCTATTAACAGAGGCATTGAGATCTCATCGGAAATAATTGACGGTGATGTGTCATTATTAGATAAACAACAGATTAACGGAATCGCTGTAAGAATGGCGTTGTTTAACTTACTCGGAAGAGCAGGGGGACCTCTTGATGGTAGATAATCGTACACTTATTAGAAAAGCAACAATTTTCACCCATGATAAGACAATATATAACATGGATATTTTAATAGAAAACCAAAAGATTTCTAAAATAGATACAAATATTAAAGAAGAAGATTGTGACATCATCGAAGCTGAAGGTATGTATGTTATACCTGGACTTGTTGACATGCATTGTGAGCTCTGCGAACCAGGACTTGACTACCGGGAGTCTTTTGAAACTGCTGGAAATAGCGCTATAGCTGGCGGTTATACCTCAATTACATGTAACCCAATGACAGACCCAGTGATTGATAATAAAACAGTTGTTGAATATGTTGTTAACAAGGGTGTTAATGTGTGTCCAGTTTCTGTACACCCATATGGAGCCTTAACAATCAACAATGAAGGTAAAGAAGTGACTGAAATTGGTGAGATGCAATTACGCGGCATTGTTGCAGTATCAGATGGTGATAAATCCATACAAGACAGTAGTGTTATTCGTAATGTATTCCAATATGCCTCCATGTTTGATATGCCAATTATATTACATTGTGAAGATTTGGAGCTCTCAAAAGGCTACGGAGTGAATGATGGATATATAGCTACGCAATTAGGTCTTCTTGGTAGTATGGCAGCCTCTGAAAGTATTATGGTAGCCAAGTATATAGCAATTGCAGGTGAATTGGATGTAAAAATTCACCTATCCCATATATCAACTAAAGAATCTGTCGAGCTTATTAGAATGGCTAAAAGAAGAGGTGTTAGGGTGACGGCTGAAACATCTCCTCAATATTTTTCCTTAACTGAAGAATGTCTCCTTGGTTATAATACGTATGCTAAGGTAAATCCACCACTTAGGACGAAGGCAGATGTAAAAGCTATTATCAAGGGTATACAGGACAATATTATTGATGTCATTTCTTCAGATCATCAACCTCATAACATTGATTCTAAAGCTATAGAGTTTAGTTTGGCCTCCAATGGTATCTCTGCATTTGAAACTGCTTTACCTGTGGCTTATACCTATTTGGTAGAACCAGGCTTAATTGATATGGAGACCCTTGTTGCTAAAATGTCCAAGAATCCTAGTGATTTACTAACGATTAACAAGTCATCCTTGGCAGTAGGATCTATGGCGAATTTAACAGTTTTTGATCCCAATGGTGATTATTTGGTTGACGCAAGACTTTTCCAATCCAAGGCAAAACATTCTCCATACCACGGCATGACTTTAAAGGGTTTACTTAAATATACCTTTGTTGATGGTAGAAAGTATACTCTAGACGTTTAATAGCAATTTTACATATGACCACACAATCAATTATAGGCTTGTAGACAATCTGTCTATGAGCCTAATTTATGGAAAGGTACACCTATGATTTATCTTAGAGAGTTTTCATTTCCAACTGAACATGCAGAATTTAACTTCTTTCTAAGTATTCAAAGGACTTGTTATGATTCTTTTTATCCTTTTCAGATTTTACACCAGGCAAATTTAAGTAAGGTTCAGTTCGAGCCAGTCACAATATTCTATGGTGGTAATGGCAGTGGCAAGTCTACTGTCCTTAATTGTATAGCTGAAAAACTTGGGCTTACAAGAGATACCTTATATAATCGGTCAAATTTTTATGAAGATTATTTAACCTTGTGTGAAACATCGTCTAGACTCATGACCAAGGAAAGTAGAATCATTACTAGTGATGATGTATTTGACTATATGCTAAATATCCGTGCTCTTAATGAGGGCATCGATTACAAGAGAGAAGAGGTATTCACTGAGTTTCTAGATGAAAAGTATTCTGATTTCAAATTTCGTACTATGGAAGACTATGAAAGACTCAAGAAAGTTAATAAGGCTAGACGGTTAACCCAGTCAAAATACACTCGAAGTAGCTTGATGGACAATGTAAGAGAATTATCTAATGGAGAAAGTGGTTATCAATACTTTACAGAACATATTCAACAGCCAGGTTTATATTTATTAGATGAGCCAGAAAATAGCTTATCACCAGAACGACAACTTGAACTGATTAAATATTTAGAAGAGTCTGTCAGATTTTTCGGCTGTCAATTTATCATAGCAACACATTCGCCATTTATACTAGCAATGAAAGATGCACTTATATATGATTTAGATCAGAAACCTGCTGAAAGGAAAAAATGGACAGAACTTAAGAATGTACAACTCATGTATGACTTTTTTGAAGAACACAAAAAAGACTTTAAACATAAAGAATATACATTGAATGACGACGAGTAGTGTGTTATTATAGACTTATAACTATGCGCAAAACTCAACTTTAACGAAATGATAGTACCCAAGAAGGCCGTAATTTAGGGATTTAGTCCTTTTGAGCCTATATGGCTTTTATGTGTTCTTTGCAGCCTTATACTACAACGACTAACAAAACATAAATGATTAATGCAAAAATGCAAAAAAATTTTAGAAACTATTTTCACTTTAGTTCTGCACTTTCAATTAACCCTTAGCGTCTATATCTTTATATCTTTTCGTTGTTGCGTTTAATTTTATTGTATTTTCCGTGTATTCCGCGTTTTCCGTGGTTAAATTATTTCTTTTAGTATTTTTCGTTCTTTACTAATACAGGAACCCTTGCTATCAGAGGCTTTCAGAAGACGAAGCTCTAATTCGCGTTTTAAGCCCTTTTAATACTTTAGGCGACACATAGTACCCCTTAAACCTGATTCTTATTTTGACCTAGGAGCCAATATGATCAAATTGCAGCAATTAATCTCTAAAACTACACAAGCAGTTGATGACTACCAAATGATCCAGCCAAATGACAAAATAGCCGTTGGTGTCTCAGGTGGTAAAGACAGTTTGACCTTATTATATACCTTACATGGCCTTAAACGATTTTATAAACATAAATTTGATCTAGTAGCCATCACAGTATCAATGGGATACGAACATATTGACTTATCTGAAGTTCGTACACTTTGTGAAAGTCTTAACATTCCATACCATGTGGTTCCAACCCAGATTGGTCAAATAGTATTTGAAGAACGACAAGAAAAAAATCCATGTTCACTATGTGCGAAAATGCGGCGTGGTGCTTTAAATGCAAAAGCTAAAGAATTAGGCGTTACAAGAATTGCTCTAGGCCACCATAAAGAAGATGTCATTGAAACAGCTTTTATGTCCATGTTTTTTGAAGGACGATACTACTGCTTCCCTCCTGTCACTTATATGGATAAAAGCAGTTTATACGCCATTCGACCACTAATCTATACTAAAGAATCCTCTATAAAGGCTTTTTCTAAGGCATATGAACTGCCTATAGTCAAAAGCCCTTGTCCTGCTAACGAGAAAACAGCACGTGAGGACATGAAGCAGTTGATTAAAGAACAAAGTAAACGATACCCAGGTCTACCAGACAGACTGTTCCACGCCATTCAAACTTCACAAATTGAAGGATGGAATTTGAATAATTTAGATAAAAAGGAGATTTAATATGAAAGGTGCTAATTATCACGAACAAGTAGATATTAACAACAGTAAAAAGTTACGTGAGATTATGTTTGAGCTTCCACCATTTGTATATGAATTTTTTAGAGGTATTGAGCAAACAACATCTTCTAGAACAAGGATTGCCTATGCCTATGATCTAAGGATCTTCTTTAACTTCCTTAAAGAATACCATAAGGCTTTTAAGGGTGTTGATTATGATGATTTGGAAGTAAACATTTTAGATAAAATCAGACCTGATCATATTGAAATGTATCTAGAACACTTAAACTACTATGCCACCAACGATGGTCATGATGAACATACCAATAAAGAACGTGGCAAAGCCCGTAAAATGGCCAGCCTAAGAACCTTCTATAAGTATTTCTACAAGAAACAAAAGATCAAAAACAATCCTGCTATATTGGTTGATATGCCTAAGATTCATGACAAAGTCATCACTAGACTTGAGGTGGATGAAGTTGCCAAGTTATTAGATGAAGTTGAATCAGGCAAACACTTAACAGAGAAGCAAAAACACTATCACAAGCTAACCAAGGACCGAGATTTAGCCCTTCTAACCTTATTATTAGGTACTGGAATACGTGTGAGTGAATGCGTTGGTATCAATTTATCCGATGTGGATTTTGACGTGAATGGTCTAAGAATCATACGAAAAGGTGGTACAGAAGTGATTGTGTACTTTGGTGCTGAAGTGCGTGAAGCCTTACTTGACTATTTAGAGAAACGTAAGAAAATCATTCCTGAATCAGGCCATGAAGACGCTCTCTTTTTATCCATGCAGAACAAACGTTTATCAGTCAGATCTGTACAAAACCTGGTCAAAAAGTATGCTAAATTGGTCACTAAACTAAAGAATATTTCACCACATAAGCTTAGAAGCACTTATGGTACTAATTTATATAGAGAAACTGGAGACATCTATCTTGTTGCAGATGTCTTAGGTCATAAAGATGTAAATACAACAAAAAAACATTATGCAGAAATTGAAGACGAACGGCGACGTATGGCTGCCAAAGCAGTAACTCTACGAGAAAAGAAATAGATAGTAAAAAAGTAGATGATAGTTTACATATAATATTTATGTAAACTATCATCCTATTATTATTCTAAATAGCCGACGCCTGACACAAATGCCGTTCTGTAAAAACGATGATACTCAACTAATTTAAAGCCAGCCCGTTGAATTAGTGTAACTGTCGAACGATTAAGATGACAACCATGACTGATACACTTCCATGCTGGTGTCAAACGATTGAACCAACGTTTATATGGCTGTTTTATGGGTTGAACGTGCTCAATGAAGTATATACGACCTCCAGGTTTTAAGACTCTTTTAATCTCTTCAATCCCCTTCTCCGGCTTCTCAACGGTGCAGAACACAAGTGTAAAGACTATGCTATCAAAGGTCTCATCATCATATGGGAGTTCCATCACTGAACCTTCATCAATGCTTATCTGTTCAGGGTTCAAATTTTTAACTAAGTCTAAAGTTGAAGGTAACTTATGATCAATCAGCGTTAAGGTATCCACTTGGTCATGATCATAGAACTTTAGATTAGCACCTGTACCAAAACCAATCTCAAGAACATCACCAGCCACATCTTCCAGTAGTTGTAGGCGTTTTGATTTTAAACGATTCTGTTCAAGTGGTGCCATAAATAAATTGTATATTCTATCACTAACTCGACTCATAACATATCTCCTTTACATAATACATTTATGTAAACTATCTCACTAAATCATATCATCTAATAACTATTATATCATTAAGATTGCCAGGCATCAAAAAAAGACTTAAAATAATAAGTCTTTTCTTAAATTTTTATTCCCTTGCTTAACTATCTAACATACTACTATCTAACCTCAATAACTATGAATATTATCACTAAACAACTCACCAAGTGTTGGATGAGCAAAAATAATGTTCTTCAAGTCACTAATCGTCATACCTTGTGCAACAGCAATGCTACCGTAATGTACGATGTCAGATGCATGTGGCCCCATAATATGAACACCAATAAGGGTATCCTCTTCATTTACAATCGTCTTAATAAATCCAGTTGTTTCACCCATTGCTAAAGCTTTACCTGATGCGCTAAACAAGGTCTTTTGGCTTTTATATGGAATACCGTCCATCTTCAATTGATCTTCTGAAATACCGATTGTACCTATCTCTGGCCGAGTAAATATACAACCTGGAACACCACGTTCAACTATTTCTACACCTTCAATCAAATGGTCCATTAACTGACGGCCTTGGTCATAAGCAGCGTGAGCTAATAGGGACATTCCATTGACATCACCTATTGCATAAACACCTTTAAGAGAAGTTTCATATGAAGCGTTCACTTGAAGGAACTTTCCGTTATGGTTTATTCCTAAGCCATCTATCATAGATTCATCATATGAACCAAGACGCCCAATAGACAATAATACTTTGTCAGAAGTCATTGATTCAATCCCTTTTTTTGTTTCATAAAAGGTCTCTATGCCACCTTCAGTATCTCTGAAAGCAGTAACTTTAGCAGATGTTGTTATACTGATGCCACTTTTTGAACAAATACTTTTAAGCCTTTTGCTAATGGCAGAATCTATCATTGGTAATATATTTTTAGCATATTCAAGCACATGTACATGAACACCAAAATCGTTAAGCAATGAGGCAAATTCCATACCTATCACACCACCACCAACGATTGTTATTGACTTAGGAAGCTCCTTTAAGCCTAATAGAGTTTTGGAAGTCAGTATGTGCTGACTTTGAACACCTTCAAATTGAGGCATCATTGTTTTTGAGCCTGTAGCCAAAACAATAGAATCACCAGTAATAGATTGAACACTTCCGTCTTCTAACATAACATTTACTTCTGTCGAACTTACAACAGTACCATGTCCTTGGACATAGTTTACTTTAGCCTTCTTAAGTTTAACATGTATGCCATCAACCAAAGTTGTTACCACTTCGTTTTTGTGTTCAAAAACAGATTTGTAATCAAGGGATACTTGGTCCACTTTAACGCCAACATCATGACCACTTTTAACTTTGTTGTAGAAACTTGCATGTTCAATTAATGTCTTTGTTGGAATACAGCCATAATTAAGACATGTACCACCGACTTTATGGGCTTCAATTAGAGTGATCTCTGCACCTAATTTTGCACCGTGAAGGGCTGCTTCGTACCCCGCTGGCCCTCCACCAATAATAATGATGTGCATATTATTCCTCCGTAAATTGATACTTTAAGATTGGATTACGGGCAACAGCCACTTCGTCTAAGCGTTTAACAGGTGAACTAACAGGTGCATTATGTAGTAGTTCTGGTTCATTTTTAGCTTCAATTGCTATTTGCTTCAACTTGTTAATATAATCATCAATAGATTCTAAACTTTCTGATTCTGTTGGTTCAATCATAAGACATTGGTCAACTATTAATGGGAAGTAAATAGTTGGTGGATGAACACCTAAGTCAATTAAACGTTTCGCCACATCCATTGTTGAACAGCCGTTGTCTTCCTTAAGACCAGCAAGGACAAACTCATGTTTACATACTTGAGGGTAAGGTAGTTTAAAGACATCTTTTAGTGATTCCTTCATGTAGTTGGCATTAAGAACAGCCAATTGACTAGCTTGTTTAAGGCCATCACCACCAAGGGCCAACATATACACATAAGCTCTTAGATAAATACCAAAGTTGCCATAGAAACTTTTAACATGTCCAATAGACTTCTCAGGCATTTGTGGCACATATTTGTCTTCTTCCTTAACAACTATAGGTCCTGGTAAATAGGCTGCTAAGTGTTCAGCAACACCTACCGGTCCACTACCTGGTCCACCACCACCGTGGGGTGTAGATAAGGTTTTATGTAAGTTAAGGTGAACAATATCAAAGCCCATTTCATGAGGTCTAGTGATGCCCATATTAGCGTTCATGTTGGCACCGTCGTAGTATAAGATCCCTCCAACACCGTGTACAATTTCTGCAATCTCTACAATGTCCTTTTCAAACAAACCAAGTGTATTTGGGTTTGTTAACATAAGTCCTGCAGTGTTTTCATCAACAACTTCTTTTAGTTTACTAATATCTATAGTCCCTTCAGCATTTGAAGGTATCTCTAATGATTTAAAGCCTGCCATAGAGACACTGGCTGGATTGGTTCCGTGAGCTGAGTCAGGTATGATAATGATTTTCTTGTGATCATTACCATTATCTCTATGGTATTGTCTCATGATCATTAAACCAGTTAGTTCACCTTGTGAACCTGCAGCTGGTTGAAGGGTAATACCTGCCATACCAGTTAATTCACTTAACATGTTTTGCAACTCATAGGTAATCTGAAGATTGCCTTGTACATGTTTAGGCTCCCATGCAGGATGAGATAACTTAAAATTATCCATATCAGCAATGGCTTCATTAATCTTAGGGTTATACTTCATTGTACATGAACCAAGAGGATACATACCTGTATCTACACCATAGTTCCTTGTAGAAAGGTTGGTAAAATGTCTAACAACATGATTTTCACTTACATCAGGTAGTCTAGGTGGTGTTTGACGTAAGAACTTATCATCGATTTCTAAGCCTTTGCCATACTCAGCTAGATCGTAGTCTCCAAAATGAAAACCTAGGCGTCCCTTTTTTGAACGTTCGTAAATAGATGGTGTCATTCTCCTAGCACCTCCTTAACAGCGTTTATAAAGAAGTCTAAGTCTTCTTTATGGTGTACTTCAGTAGAAGTAATGAGTAAATCCGTCTCATTTAATTGAATACCTGGGATGATTTTATAGTCTTCAAGCTTCTGTGTAAAGTCATCCACATCTAAGACACGTACAACAAACTCATTGTAAGTTGCACCATCATAAGGGAGTGTAATACCTTCAATTTTTGAAAGTCCATCCTTTAGATAGTGGGCATTTATACGTGATCGATTTGCTACCTCTCTAATACCTTTAAGGCCTAAAGTAGATAGATAAATTGTTGCTGCCAATGCATTAAGTGCTTGGTTGGAAGTAATATTACTTGTAGCTTTTTCACGTCTGATATGTTGTTCTCTTGCCTGAAGGGTTAATACATACCCTCTTTTACCATCAAGGTCAACTGTTTCACCAACAATACGCCCTGGCATTTTTCTCATTAGTTTCTTAGTACATGCAATAAACCCTAAAGTTGGTCCGCCAAAATTCACAGCGTTACCAAAGACTTGACCATCACCAACAGCTATGTCTGCTCCCCATTCTCCTGGTGAGCGATAGACACCTAAAGTCATTGGGTTTACCATTGTTATAAGAAGACTTTTCTGATCATGAAGTGTTTCTGCAAATTCAGATAAATCCTCAAGTAAGCCATTCATGTTAGGTGTAGACACAATAAATGCTGCTACATCTTTATCTAAGTGTTCTTTTACTATATCTAGTGACATGACACCTTCACTTGAAGGCACTATTTTTAAATTTAGATCTTTATAGTTTAGATAGGTTTTAAGTACTTGTTTGGCTTGCTCTGGAAGGGTTTCAGCCACAAGAATGGTTGATCTTCGTGTTTGACTACAAGCCATAAAAGCTGCCTCAGCAAGGGCTGTTGTACCATCGTAATGGGAAGCGTTTGCCACATCTAGACCAGTTAGTTCAGTCACCATGGTTTGGTACTCAAATATAGCCTGAAGTGTTCCTTGAGATATCTCTGGCTGATAAGGTGTATAGGCAGTATAAAACTCAGACCTTAGTAATAGTTGTGGAATTATGGATGGCACCATATGTTGGTATAAACCACCACCTGTAAAAGTTAACCACTCTGTTAGGTCGATATTTTTTTTACTTAATCTAGTTAATTTCTTACGAATTTCATATTCACTATGAATTTTGGGCAAATTTAAAGGATCATGTAAGATTGCACGGTTGTCAATATCACTAAATAAAGCATCAATTGTTTCAACACCGATCTTGTCTAACATGATTTGAACGTCTTCCGACGTATGGGGCATGTAAGGATGCATTGCGCACCTCCTGTTCTTATTCTAGGCTGTTACAGTAGTTCTCATAAGCTTCAGCGTCCATAAGACGTTCCACTTCTTCCATATCAAACTCTTCAAGTACAGCGATGTGTTGACCAAAAGCATCTGTATTAAGAAGTTCTGGTTCATCTTCTAATTTTTCATTCACTTCTACAACAGTGGCTGAGATCGGCATATAGATATCTGCAGCTGCTTTAACAGATTCTACAACTGCAAAGCTATCTTCCAAACCAAAAGCTTCATCTGTGTCTGGCAATTCAACAAAAACGATGTCCCCCATTGATTCTTGAGCATAATCAGTGATACCAATATAGGCTTGACCTTCTTCGATTCTGATCCACTCGTGATCTTTTGAATAATATAATCCTTTAACTACTTTCATTCTTTACCTCCATCATTCCTTAATCTTTACCATATGTTTTTAGGAATCTTTTTTTTATTATTTTTGCATTAAGGGTCTTTTTACGAACCTTTAATGTTAAGTACGTTTCATTGAAGCTATAAGGCACTAGTGCAACCCCAATTGTAACACCAAATGTTGGTGATTTGTAGCCCGTGGTGACATGACCTATAACATTGCCTGCAGTATCAATAACTTCAGTACCATGCCTAGCTATGCCCTTGTCAACCAATTCAAAACCGACCATTTTCCTACGTCGGTCTGACTTATAAGCTTCGAGTGCATGTCTTCCTATGAACTTTTCTTTATCTAGTTTGACAAAAAAGTTTAGGCCTGCTTCGATTGGGTTAATTTCCTCTGATAACTCATTACCATAAAGTGGCATTCCTGCTTCGAATCTCAATGTGTCTCGAGCACCTAACCCACATGGGAGAATTCCATAGTTAGAACCCTTTTCTAGAAGCAATTCCCATATGTATTCAGCTTGAGTCTCGTCAAAGTAAAGTTCAAAACCATCTTCACCTGTATAGCCAGTTCTAGATACTAGCATAGGAACACCGGCAACTTTCACTTCATTCTTAAAATAGTAGTAACCTATTGAAGTCACATCATCCTCAGTGAGGGATTGAACCAATTCAACTGCTTTAGGTCCTTGAACTGCAATCTGGCACATGGTACTTGTGATGTCCATGAGTTGAACCCCTTCAAGTAAATGTTCTTCTACCCATTGGTAATCCTTATCTTTGTTAGCAGCATTAACAACTAACAAATATGATGTTTGGCTATGACGATATACTAAAACATCATCCACAACACCGCCATCCTCATAACACATAGGTGTATATGCGGCTTGCCCGTCTACCAGAACACTTATGTCATTGGTTACCAAAAGATTAACTAAAGCCTCTGACTGTTCACCATCTATATGGAATTTACCCATATGACTGACATCAAATAAGCCAATCCGTTCTCTTGTAGCATAATGTTCTTCTGTAATACCTGCTTCATACTGAATAGGCATATCAAAGCCTGCAAAATCTACCATCTTGCCTTTATACTTAATATGCATATCATATAAACATGTTTTAACTGACATAATACCTCCTTCTAAACCATACATTTTTGCAATAACCTGTTTTTAGATACAAAAAAAGTCTATAAAAACGCACTCATTATATGCGCCTTCATAGACTCTGTATGTTTACCTGAGAGTATTACCCCTTCGGTGACCATTTAAGGTCTTTCCAGAGTGTCATCCTTGTAGGATCCTTTTGCCTGAAAGATTCTATGATTAAGGTCTTAAATCATATTGCTTCTTCGGCGCCAGTTAAGGTCTCTCTCCTACAAATCATCTGACTACTATACATGAAATTATACCACCTAGACCTTATAATGTAAAACATAAATTGCATTTTACAACAATAAATAAGTCAAATTAAGACATCGTCAAAACTTTGTCGTTCACACAAAGACTATTTAGCCATATTCTTAATTTTATGGACCAGACGACTATTCTTACATCCCTTCATTACTTTTATGTCTGATGCCCCTAAAGCACGTGCAAAACGAAGAAACATTCGATTTAGGGCGTACATCATTGCCTCATCCTGGTTAACACCCTCTTCAAAGTATAAGTGATTGATTTCAAGTTTATTGCTTTCTCGGTTGTATTTCCCAACAAAACGTCCTATAAATCTATGTTGATACAATACAGGTATCACATAATAGCCGTATTTCCTTTTGGCTAAAGGTTCATAAACCTCCCATTTGTAATCAAAATCAAAAAGTTCTTTAACCATCACTCGGTCCCAGATTAAATTATCTAAAGGTGCAATGATATGAGCAAGATGACTTACTTCATACTGATTTATATCTAGTAACAAGGGGACATCTTCACTTCTTATATGATACAGGTCTCTAATGCCCTCTATTTCAAGTTCAACTAAGTCACCCTTATCTATGAGCCTCTTAATGCTTTCACGGCGAATAGAGGCCTTTAAACCATCAATAGCAATAAATGCATATGAGTTAGTCATCGCGGGTAAGATTCCTACACCACCAATACGTCTAAGTAGATGCCAATCATAATAAGCATCCTCATTTGCAAAAACTGGTCCACCTCTTTTGATCTGAGGATGATGTTCGACTAAATCATAATATTTTCTGGTATTAACTTTGTGATGGACATAAATGTCTCCTTGACTAAACATATAATCAAGAGCTGCTCTAACAGCTTTGGTTGGTGCCCATGACCAATTCACTTGGGGACTGTCTTTTACATCAAGTGATGATAGCGGTCCTTCTGCCTTTATACGATCTCTTAAACCAGGTATAACCTGGCGAACATTCTCATTTAATTTATCGTAGTACCTATAGGTCCTGTCCCTGTATCTGAAAAAATAAGGGTCATCATTAACCCTGTAGATGGACTGATTCTTATCCCATGCATCGATTAAATCAAAGTTCGTATATAAACATTCATCTAATACGGCGGCCTGATAGTCTCTGTACCTAGATTGAAGGACTAAATGGCTATTATAAGCAAGCACGTTTATAGGATCATATTGAATGCATCCAATTTTCTCAACATATTTTAGCAAATCATCTGACGACTCTAATGGATTCTCATGATGTAAATGATGGTATACAATTAGAAACTTTTGTGCTTGATCTTTTGTTATTTTCATAGTTTCCTCCAAGAAAGTTATAGTTCCAGTTTATAAGAGACTTACATATCTGTCTATAGAAAAAGCGACTCTGAAGCGACTCTGTCGCTTTATGGACTTTGTCCATATTTGTTGCAGTGGAAAGTCTTTCTCAATTAGAGCAAAGGCGACTAAGTCGCTTTTGCAGCGCCGAATATGGTCTGCAGGACAATTTCAATACATATTCGTGTGCTTCCTGCGGAGTTTTTTTTGTTTGCTGGAAAGTATGACTTTCCTAGCAAACAAAAAAATAGTCAATCATAAGACTGACTATTTGCATTTAAATCATTGATTTTACTTAATGATTGGAATTAAAAGTTGTTCACCTGCAAAGATTTGATCTTGTTGTATATGGTTCATTAAAACAACTTCATTCACATAAGTTTCTATGTCATAGTAATCATCATTCATGTATTTCTGAGCTAAAGTCCATAATGTATCATTGGCCTCTACAGTAACAGTTATATAACCTTTGTCAGAAATATCAATCCCACCCTGAATGGATGAATTGGCTAATACAATGTTAAATATATAAGTGATTAGAATAGCAAGGACGATCCCAACTGCTATAAGCTTTATGCGGTTTTCTTGTTTTCTACGTCTTCTTGAAATTGTTTGATTCATATTCTTCACCCCGAACGTTTGTTTGTATCTAAAGTATATACGAACGTCCGTTCGGTGTCAAGTGTTTTTGCAAAAAATACGAACAAACGTTTGATGTTTCAAAAAGCCTGTGTTATACTCTAATAGAACATACATTCTCTATACAGGATGTAGGTTAATAAAATTTTAGGGGTGAGAACGTTGGCACATGATTTAGGTGAAAAGCAACAATTAATATTGGCGTTTTTAAAACAAGAGATATTAGCAAAAGGCTATCCGCCTTCAGTAAGAGAGATTGGTGAGGCTGTAGGACTTAAGTCTACTTCAACTGTTCATGGACATTTAGAGAGACTTGAGAAAAAAGGCATTATACGTCGTGACCCTACTAAACCAAGAGCAATAGAGATAATTGATGAAGAGTTTAATGTTGGTAGACGTGAGCTTGTAAGTATACCAGTGGTTGGACGTGTTGCAGCAGGTGAACCCTTACTAGCTGTTGAGAATATTGAAGAATACTTCCCTCTTCCAGTTGAATATGCCAGTAATGAGCAATTATTCATACTTCATGTAAAAGGTGACAGTATGATTAACGTAGGGATCTATGAAGGTGATATGATTATAGTTGAGAAGCAGTCAACTGCATCTAACGGAGACATTGTTGTTGCTCTTATAGATGATTCAGTTACAGTAAAGACTTTTTATCGCGAAAGTGACCATATTAGGTTACAGCCAGAGAATGACTACCTTGAACCTATTCGCTTAAGTGACCAAGAAGTTCAGATTGTTGGTAAAGTAAAAAGCCTTTTTAGACAATACTTATAAAAGTAAAACTCAGCCAGCTGGCTGAGTTTTTTATCGTCTTCTTTTTGCATTCATGAACCTCATTTTATGTTCTTTTAAGAATTTCTTACTGTTATCTGTGAGTTCAGGTTCCTGGTAGACACCTCGAAGTTCTGTCATCATCCTTGTTTTACACTTTTGACAATAACGTCCTGTCTTAATAGGTACACCACATTGTAAACATTCTATAATGATCCCTGATTCAGACTTAACCATCAAACGTTCTTCACGTATCCAAGTCATAATTTGTCTCTCAGTAACATCACAAATCTCTGCAATTTCATACATAGGCGCTTCTGGGTTGTCACGTATAAAGGTCTTTACAACTTTGAATTTTTCTTCAGCTTTTTGATAACAAGTATGGCATATATTAATGTCAACAACTGTTTGGAAAAGTTTGCCACATCTTTTACAGGATTTTACACTTAGATAATCTTTGGGTCTCATATCTATCACCTCACATATCACTATATAAGTAGTATAACACCTTTAATAAGTAAAGGCCACCGTAGCTGGTGGCCTCTAAATCATTATCTTAATTCTTCTAGTTGTTTTTCGTGTTTTTCAAAGAAGTCAAATCTAGGTTCAATAAATTTAAGCTTATGTGTATCTGATTCATCCATATGTGCTTCAATACCATCAAATATTTTGTCCCATGACCATAAAGAAGTATTAAGGTTCATGTAGTCCCTGGCAAATTCCGCACTGGTAGGTGTAATTGGATGTAATAAGGTTAATGTACATTTAACACCATACAACATATCAGCAAGAATCTGAGCTCTATGAGTCATATCTTCATTGCTATCAGCGATTTTCATCTCTTTAGCCCAGTATTTACTTAAGCCACGAATCAAACTGTCAAGGGTATACATCACTCGATGGAACTCATGTTTAGCCATAGTTTCTTCATATTGTAAGACGAACTTGTTAACTAACTCTTTTATTTCCTCGCTAATTACAGCTTGAGGAACCTTACTATCAAAATACTTTTGTGATGTATAGAAACATGATCGCATCAATCGATTGAATACATTGGTTAATAGATTACCATCCTTCAACACAACATCTTTTTCGTCTTCTTTTGCATTAGGATCAAAAGGTTTAGGGTTGAAGCTGACACTTTTCTTTGATAATCCCAAACTTAAGAAATGCATTCTCAATTGATCTTTAGTGTAATAGTCAAGAAGTTCGGATGCCATCGGCGGCTTTAACTTTCCTGAAGAACTGGCCTTACTATCAAGGAAAAGTAAATGACAGTTAGCCACTAATTGTGGAAAATTAATCTCTGATAAGTCTTTTTCACTATCAGACTTATGATCAAGGTATGCCATTAACATAGCCATCTCTGCTATTCCATAGAAATAGATGTTGTCTTCACCAATGAACTGATAGACTTTAGCATCACCATCAAGCCACCAGTCTTTCCACTCTGACTTATCCTTGCCTAAGGACTCCAAATAAGCTTGTGTAAAGGACACAGGTGCCCATAAGGATTCAGGCCACACCCAGAAAGTTAAGTTATCTAAACCGTCTTTATTTGGAACAGGTACACCCCAGTCAAGATTACCTGACAACCTAAACGGTACAAGCGTCTTACCAGTCCTATACCTAATTGTAAATTCATCAAGTAAGGCTCTTCCTTCATCTCTAGCATCCAAGTCTTCAAACTCAACCGTTACTGAAGGTTTCTTCTCTTCGTCAATCACTATACATCTTTTAAGTTCTGCGCCAGACTCTAAATATTTATCATATTCCTTACGTGTTATATAAACCATTGGCTTCTTCAAAAATTCTTCAATAGCATTCACAATGATTCTTCTAGTAATACGGTCCTTTTTATCAACGTCCATCTTAGCCGTCATTTTTTCAGTATAGTTATATAAATCAAAATACCAGTTAGACACTTCTTTAAGCTCTGGTTTCAAACCTGATAAAGTACTAATAGGATCAATTAATTCACTTGGCATATATTGATGGCCTAAGCTACACTCATCTGCATAAGCATTTTCTGATTGACATCCTTCAAAAGGACATTTACCTTGTACTTGCCTTCCGTTTAGATAAGCTTCTGTTTCTAGATCATAAAATTGTAAAGTTGACAATTGCTCAAGATGACCTTTTTCATATAAAGCATCGAATAATTTCTCTGACACTTCTTTATGAATTTCACCAGATCGCCCAAAAGCTGAAGTTGTATATAAACTTAGGTCTACATCGTATTTTTCTAAAGTTGATTTTTGGTCTTCATAAAACTTATAAACATAATCTGCCATAGAAATATCTTCACCAGTCTCATCAATGTACTTCTTATGACTGGCTAAAATTGGGGATCCATAACAGTCTGTTCCTGATACAAAAATAACATTTTCCTCGCCAATTCTGTCTTTTAAGAATCGCGCATAAGTATCTGCATGAACAAATACACCACCTATGTGACCAAAATGTAAGGATTTGTTACCGTATGGCATACCACCGGTTACAACAGCTCTTTTTGGGAATGTAGGTCTTGGTTTAACAAACTTGTTTTTGTTGTTTCTATTTCTGCCCATAGTATTCTCCTTATCTTTCTAACATCCTATAAATGATTGTAATAAAAAACGCCTCACAGACTTAACTGTAGAGGCGATTATTCGCGGTACCACTCTAACTTTTCACTCATAAACTTAAACTTCAAGTCTTTGTTCTATAACGTGAACTAACGTCGCAATATCAATTTCTATCCAAAGCGCTGCTCCAAGTCTTGTTTCATCTAAGTTTGACTGTTCTTTTCCACCACCAAGAACTCTCTGTAAAATCTACCTTAGACTACTTATCTCTTCATTGCATTTTCAATTGCATTGTAACGCTAAATTTAATAAACGTCAACACTTTTATTTAGATTATATATCTTTAATATCTTCAATAACCTTACCGTCTGCCCATATACGCTCTAAATCGTAGAAAGAACGGTTCTCTTTATCAAAAACATGGACAATAATATCTTTAAAGTCCATTAATACCCAACTTCCATTATGGTTACCTTCAATGTTCTTAGTATCAAAGCCTGCTTTGTTTAATTTCTCTTCTGTAAAGTCAATTAGTGAACGTACGTGGTTTGGGTTATTACCATGTGCAATAACAAAATAATCCGCAATTACACTAATACCTGAAATGTCAAGTATTCTAATATCTTCTCCTAATTTATCATCAAGTGCCTCATGGGCAAGTCTTACCATATCTTTAATCTTTTCCATTATTTTACCGTCCTTAAATGTTTGTAATAGTTATAACAATCTTTCGTTAATGGATCGATTGTCTTGTCTTTTGTCTCTAAATATGCCAATGTATCTTCAAGAATATACAACATGGTCTGATTCAGGTCTATTTTAGCTGTTTTTCTAATCAAGTCTAAACGACCATTGTGTTTCCTCTTAGGTTCAATATAATCACTTATATAAATAATTTTTTCTAGCAGACTCATGCTAGCTCTACCTGTTGTGTGGTATGCAATGGCGTTAAAAACATCAGCGTTATCAGCACCGTACTTGTCTCTTGCAACATGAGCGCCTACTTTAGCATGAATTAAATCTGCATTTTCTTCTTCAGCATCTGATAACTTTAATTTGTACTTGTCAGCTAACTTTAATAACTTCTTATCAGAAAAATTCTTAGCACAATCATGTAAAAGTCCTGCAACTAATGCATTCTTAGTGTTACAATGATGGATTATAGCTAGTTCATGAGCAACTTCTGCAACACGTAAAGTGTGTTTATACCTTTTCTCAGATAAATCTTTCTCTAGCTGATGGGTCCATTTATTATTCTCAATAATTGATTTGGCTTTATCCATGTCTATCTATACAGTCCTTTATCTTCTATGTAGGTTATAACAGCCTCAGGTAATCTATAAGAGACTGATTCACCCTTCTTAAGACGTTTTCTTATGTTTGTACTAGAAAGCTCTATAAGGGGCATCTTAACATACATAAACTCAGCATCATATTCAGATTTCAGTCGCTCTAAACATGTATGTGTCTCATCAGGATCAATGCCACCTCTGTCAACAACAATAAAATTACCAATCGTTAAAAGCTTAGGCGCATTATACCATTTTTCAAGATATAGAAGAGAATCAGCCCCAATAATCAACCAGAACTTAATATCTAAGTATAAATTAGACAGTTGCTCAAGGGTATCTACACTGTATATTTTACCTTCTCTATTGAGTTCATAATCTGAAACCTTAAAATTTGGAGAATTTTTAATGGCTAGTTCACACATGCTTAGTTTGTGGTCATTTGCTATGCTTTCTAAATCTTTATGGGGTGGATTACCTGTAGGCATCACCCATATTTCATCAAATGCACCTGTGTCGTAAACGCACTGTGCAGCTATTAAATGGCCATGGTGGATTGGATCAAAACTACCACCGAGAATTCCTATATTTTTCATGACAACTCCTAGTTGTAGGTTAAGTAGTAAGCTATTCGGTTGTGTAATGACAAAAGATTGTAGTCTGAGAATAAGTTCTTCAAGTCATCATTATTGGCAAATCGGTGTTTTAATCTATACTCAATAATGGCGTCAGCAAGTGCTTCACTCATATCCTCATTTAGGTCTAACAACATTCTTTTTGAGGCTGTATTTACGTTGGTGTACCTAGTAAATCGCCCCTCATAAAAGCTATCTAACATATCTTTATCTTCAGATTCAGCAGTATTAACATTGTATCTAATGGCTATATCTGATTTGTATATATAGATATATGGACGGATTTGAGTATAGAGCTCAAGTCCAATGTTTTTTCTTAAATCTGACAAAGATCTGTATGGACGACCGTCGATTATCTGCTGAGCTACTGCCTTCTTTTCTATTGAGTTCATTTCACTTGGATCAAATAATGAAGCAAGTTCAAAGACACCTGCTGAATTAATGTCTGTATATACATTTAGATGATTAAAATATATGTGAGATGTACTTTGTCCAAACAAGGCATCAGCTTTTGTTAGTTCACCTAAAGAATCAATTATATAATCGTCCTTTTTTAACGAAAGTACTTGATTGTAACTGTAAGTTGGTAAACCAGTAACTATAGTGAAATTATGTTCATTACTTGTGTTAATATTAACCTTCATTAAATCATGTTCTTCAAGTACGTTTGTTACATCCACTGTTAGGAATTTTGCCACTTGAGGGTAATATCCTGCAAACTCTTGCAACTCACTTAATTGCTTAATATCCGTAATTTCATTAAACTTTAGATGATATTCAAGTGCATCCAACAGAATTGACTTATTAGATGATTCAGGTAATAAAGATGACAATTCAAACTGGGAAGTCTTGTTAACATTTGTTACAACACTCATAAGATGACTTTTCTCTTCAATCCATTCTGCATTAACTGATTTATCTACAGCCATAAGTTCATGAATATTATTAAAATTATTATCATTCCTATAAACCATAATCTTAATAGCTAAATCTTCATCTATGCCCAATGTATCTTTAAGCATGGCTGAAGAAGCTGTATTGATATTAAGTCTATCTGTAGATTGGCTTAATGATGTTTGCCAGCGACCTATTTCATAAAGTTTAGCACTATACTCTGAAGCTAACATGTCTTGATAGAACAATTCACCTTCATATGCAGAATCTACTTTAGCATAACCAAGTTCAAGTAATTCTTCAGCTATAGACTTCGAATAATCAACAAAGATATGTGCATGTGTATATGCTTCAGGCGTATAGTTGTCTTGATCTGCATTCAGAAAATAAACGGTCTTACCAAGCAACCGGTTGGTCGTATACTCAAAAGCTTCATTGGACGCCTCTGTATCTATTCCTATAATCTTAACTGTCTCAATGGACGGCACAACAAAATTACGTCGATAGAAGAAGACTTTGACAACTTCACCGTCAATGACTTCAACTACACGACCTAAATCAATGTTTTCTTCTTCAGAATAAATAGAACTTCCCTGAATAGGTAGCATAATTGACCACACCATTATTAGGGATAAGGCTAAAACCAAAAGCTTCTTCATATGTCACCTATCCTATTAGAATTTTGGCAATACAATCTGTGGATCTTCAGAACTTTGTCTATATAAAACAAAACGTCGACCAATCACCTGAATAACATCAGAATTGGTTCTTCCAGAAATGGTTTCTGCAACATCTTTTACTTCATACATACAATTCTTTAAAATAGTTAATTTGATTAATTCTCTTTTTTCTAACGCTTCACTAACTGAATTTGTTAACTCTGGCGTAACACCACCTTTACCAATCTGAAAAATTGGTTCTAAGCTGTGGCCTAATTTTCTTAAATAAGCTCGTTGCTTTCCGTTCATTGTTTCTCCTTACTATTTATAATAGTCAAATTCTAGGTAATAGATTTTAACAGTGTCGCCTTCTTCTATTCCTAGGGCTTCGAGTTCAGCTAAGATACCTTCTGTTTCCATAAAGTTCTGGAAGAAGATAAAGCCTTTCTCATCATCTATATTGGTATAACCAAGCATTCTCTCAATTTTGCTACCTTCAATACGGTAAACGCCATCTTCTTCTTTGGTTACTTCAATCGGTTCATCGTTATGGCCAATATCAGATAAGAAATACTCTTGTTCATAAACAATATGCTCGTTTGGCATTTCTTTTAGCACGTCATCTATATAGTAAAGTAGCTCTTTTACACCTTTACGCGCAACTGCTGATATTGGGAATACTTTAATACCTTCAGCTTCAAATTCTTCCTTAAGTAAAGTTAAGGCATCATCATCAAACATTGCATCAATTTTGTTTGCGGCAATAATTTGTGGCTTCTTAAGCAATTCTTCGTTGTAGTCAAAAAGCTCTTTCTGCATCTTACGAATGTCTTCTATTGGGTCTCGACCTTCTGTTCCAGCTGCGTCAACAACGTGTAATAAAACCTTAGTTCTTTCAACATGTTTTAAAAATTCATGTCCAAGGCCAATACCTTCTGCTGCACCCTCAATAAGGCCTGGAATATCTGCAATTACAAAGCCTCTATCATTAATATCGACAACTCCTAGATTTGGGTTTAGGGTTGTGAAGTGATAATTTGCTATTTTAGGTTTTGCATTTGATACAACGGATAAAAATGTAGACTTTCCTACATTAGGGAATCCAACTAAACCGACATCTGCTATGGACTTAAGTTCTAACTCAATCTCAAGTTCCAAGGACTTTTGACCTGGTTGTGCATACTTAGGTGCTTGCATTGTTGATGTAGCATAATGCTGATTACCTTTTCCGCCTTTACCGCCTGTCAGAAGTACAAAAGATTCATCTGGCAAGGACATGTCTTTTATCACCTTACCTGTTGATGCTTCTTTGATAATGGTTCCTTTTGGTACTT
>PPCM01000116.1_pt1 | contig 125197 bp, 111 predicted proteins | sample 1555541 | NCBI WGS metagenome assembly PPCM01 (sample SAMN05284479, study PRJNA326546) | Marine sediment metagenome, whole genome shotgun sequencing project. | isolation source: marine sediment | place: Germany: Wadden Sea | collected 2012-09-05
GAAGATCTGGAAGCCGTTGTAGGACTCCATGCCGTGTTCTGCTATGTCGAGGCCCTTCATTTCTTCTTCAGCGGAAACCCTGATGCCCATGATTGCCTTGGCAATGTTGAAAGCGAGATAACCCATGCCGAATGCCCAGATGAAGCAGACTGCGATGCCGATAAGCTGGGGGGTAACGAGTGCGAAACCGCCGCCGTAGAAGAGGCCGCCTGCGCCGTCGTTAAGAGCGGGAGCGGTGAACAGTCCGCAAGCCAGGGTTCCCCATGCTCCGCAGACACCGTGTACGGAAACCGCACCAACCGGATCGTCGATTTTGAGAACCTTATCAATGAACTCGATGGAGAGTACTACCAGCACACCCGCGATGAGACCGATGAGCAGGGAGGCTGCCGGGGTTACAGTTGCACAGGGAGCAGTGATACCGACCAGCCCTGCCAGCGCACCGTTACAGGTCATGGAGATATCCGGTTTGCCGTATTTGAACCATGAGGTGAACATTGCACCAAGGGTTCCTGCACAGGCGGAGAGGCTTGTGGTTACTGCGATGAGACCGATGGAACCGTCTGCAGTGGTGGTGGAGCCGGGGTTGAAACCGAACCAGCCGAACCAGAGGATGAATACGCCAAGTGATGCCAGAGGAATGTTGTGACCGGGGATAGCTTTTGCTTTGCCGTCCGCAGTGTACTTGCCGATACGGGGTCCGAGTACCATGGCACCGGCCAGAGCGATCCAGCCACCCACGGAGTGAACTACGGTGGAGCCTGCGAAATCCATGAATCCTATGCCTTCAAGCCAGCCGGCTCCGGCGTCGCCCAGCCAGAGAGATCCCCATGCCCAGTGTCCGGAGATAGGATAAATAAGTCCGGTTACAATAGCGGTTACGAGGATATAGCTGCTGAATTTAGTACGTTCAGCAATACCACCGGATACGATTGTTGCCGCAGTTGCCGCGAATACAGACTGGAAGAACCAGAATGTCAGGGTCCACTGTGAATCAGGGTCGGTCAGGCCGGTACCGGCGAGGCCGAAGCCGGAGCTTCCGACAAAACCGCCTGCATCAATACCGAACATGAGGCCGAATCCAAAAAGGAAAAAGATTACTGATCCGGCGGAAAAATCGAGAAAGTTTTTCATCAGGATGTTACCGGCACTCTTTGCGCGGGTGAATCCTGCTTCAACACATGCGAAACCTGCCTGCATAAAAAAAACAAGAATACCGGCAAGAAGGGTCCAGAGAATGTTACCGTGGGTCTGGGACATTGCTTCTTCTGCCGCGAATGCTGCGGAAGGTGCTGCCAGGAGCATGAGAGTTGCGAGAGCCGTGGTTTTGCGGCCCACCATTGAACGTTTAATAGTCATACAGTCCTCCTTAGGGATGTTGATTGCTTCAAGGATGTTTTTCTTAAAGCATGGACTGTGCCAAGTCTGTAACACTTTGTAATAATTGATTAAATTATGGGTTAATCCAGAATATACGGTTACAAAAATGTATTTTTGAACGTTTTTGTTCTATTTGGTCGTATGTAAAATTACAAAAAGGTAAACTTGTTGGTTTTGCGTATCGTGGGCGGTGGGTGAAAATTACAAATGGCGTTCATAATATTAATGATGGTAAAAAAATAAATAAAGTTGTTGACAATTTTTTCAGGACCCGGTTAAGTAACACCCATGCAGACTTTCAACACCCTAGGCACTGGCCTCTCTTACTTTTTTTACTTTTTTTATTTTTGGTGCACCCACGCTTGTGGTCGGGTGGAGGTTTGCTTGTACAAAAAGTAAGAAGAGAAGACATAGCAAACGACCTCTACGAAAGGGCCGCAGGCGAAGAATCGCCGGCGGCCCTTTTTTTTTAAGCACGGGTCGCCAAAGGGAAGCGGATCTTGGAGAACTTAGAGGCAAACTTCAGGAGAAATTAAAATGCAGATTGGTAAAAGCGTAAGAATGGAGCGGATAGTAAACCGTAATACAGGCCGGACCATCGTTGTTCCCATGGACCACGGTATCAGTGTCGGACCTCTCAAAGGACTGCGTTCCATGCGCCGGGCAGTTAACGATATGGTCAAAGGCGGAGCCAACGCCGTGCTGATGCACAAAGGACTGGTTCGCTGCTCCCACCGCGAAGAGGGTGGAGACGTAGGGCTTATCGTTCATCTTTCCGCATCCACCTGTCTTTCCCCCCTGCCTAACAAGAAAACACTGGTCGGTACTGTTGAAGACGCGCTTCGTCTTGGCGCTGATGCTGTTTCCGTTCACGTAAACCTCGGTGATGAGGCCGAAGCGCAGATGCTTTCCGATCTCGGAGAAGTTGCTTCCGCAGCCACCAACTGGGGGGTTCCGGTTCTGGCTATGGTTTACGCCCGCGGCCCGAAAATCAAAGACGAATTCGATCCTGAAGTTGTTGCCCATTGCGCCCGCGCAGGTGAAGAACTGGGAGCAGATATCGTAAAAGTTCCTTACACCGGCGACATGGAAACTTTCAAAGACGTGGTTGAAGGCTGCTGTATCCCGGTCGTAATTGCCGGTGGTCCCAAGCTTGATTCCACCCGCGATTTCCTGCAGATGGTTTCCGATTCCATCGAAGCCGGGGGTGCCGGACTTTCTGTTGGCCGTAATGTTTTCCAGCATGAAAATCGCGTTAAGCTGATGGAAGCATTGCACATGGTTGTTCACGAAGACGAAACTGTAGATAACGCTCTCGCACACATTGGCGAATAGTTGCCGGTGTTAGGTTGAAATTCAGGAATACAAAAATGAAAAAAATTATTTTTAAAGCTATCCCCTTCGAGAAGAATCTCGTCAGCCTCGCTCTGGAGTCCGGTGTGGACGCGATACTGACTTCCCCGGAAGACAAGGAGACCATCGAATCTCTTGGCCGGGTAAATGTAATTACTCCCGATGACATGCCTTGTGTTGCCATCACCGAGAAAGCGGATGAAGCTGTGGCGGTGGATCTGGACAGAAAAGGTAAAGATGTCTGCCTTGCAGCAGGCTGGGAGATTATCCCGGTTGAAAACCTGCTTGCCCAGATTGACGCCCTCGCCCTTGAAGCTGAATCTCTCGAACGCGCAAGACTTGCTGCTTCCGTTATGGAGCGTGGAGCTGACGCCATCGTAGTCACACCCGAAGGTGCTGCCGATCTTAAACAGATAGTAGCCGAACTGAAACTCTCGCAGGGTAAGATGGAATTACAAAAAGCAACAATCACAAAAATCGAATCCGCCGGACTGGCCCACCGCGTCTGCGTGGATACCACCTCCAAGCTCAAGAAAGGGCAGGGCATTCTGACCGGAAATTCTTCCGCCTTCACCTTTCTCGTTCATGCTGAAACCGAATCCAACCCCTATGTTGCAGCCCGTCCTTTCCGGGTTAATGCCGGGGCTGTCCATGCTTACGCGCTTCTGCCCGGTGATAAAACCACCTATCTCGAAGAACTGCGTTCCGGTTCCGAGGTGCTGGTTGTGGACAAGGACGGAAATACTTCTGTTGCCGTAGTAGGGCGCAGTAAGCTTGAAGTCCGCCCCATGCTGCTGATCAGCGCTGAGGTTGAAACTCCTGAAGGTCCGGTTGCCGGCAAGGTTTTTCTCCAGAATGCGGAAACCATTCGTGTAGTCAGCGGTGACGGCGAGCCTGTAAGTGTGGTAACACTGAAAGAAGGCGACCAGATTCTTTGCCGCATTGATGATGCCGGACGTCATTTCGGAATGCGTATCAAAGAAGAAATTTCAGAGGATTAATAAAAAAATGTCACAGTCCAGCAAAAAAAATCTTGGCGATCTGCGTGTGGAAATCGATTCACTCGACAGTGAAATTCTAGAGCTTCTCAATAAGCGTGCCGCTGCGTCTCTTGCGGTTGGAGCTATCAAGGCCGGATCATCTGACCAGATTTTTAAGCCTTTCCGGGAGCAGGAAGTATTGCGTGGTCTCATTGAGCGCAACCCCGGAACTCTCCCCCCCGAGCACCTTGAAGCAATTTATCGCGAAATTATTTCTTCTTCCCGCAGGCTGCAGAGGCCTGAGCGCGTGGTCTATCTAGGCCCCGAAGGGACATTTTCATATTTTGCCGGATTACAGCACATGGGACGTCAGGCTGATCTGCTTCCCAAAAACAATTTTGAAGATATTTTTGTTGCCGTTTCCAAGGGCGAAGCCGACCTCGGCATCATCCCCCTTGAAAATTCGCTCAAGGGAACGGTAGGACAGAATGTTGATCTGTTCATGCGTTACCCGGTGTTCATTCAGTCCGAGCTGTACCACCGTATCAGCCACGGACTGATGACCAAGGGTGCCGACATCAGCGAGATCAAAACTGTCTACTCTCACTCCAAGGCACTAGAGCAATGCACCGGATGGCTTCGGGCCAACATGCCCGGTGCAGAGCTCGTGTCTGTTGAGTCCACTGCCAAGGCCGCGCAGATGGTTTCCGAAAGCGATGAACCTGTAGCAGCCGTAGGCCACGTAAAGCTGGCGAACCTTTTCGGATTGCATGTCACCGCAGAAGCGATTGAAGACCTGCCGGATAACTGGACCCGCTTTCTGATCATCGGACCCAAACCAGGTCAGGAAGATAAGCGCGATAAAACTTCGCTGCTTTTCACTACCCCGGACAGACCCGGTGCACTGGTTGAGGTCCTCAACGAGCTTTCCGGTCATGACATAAACATGACCAAGCTTGAGTCGCGGCCCGCACTTGGTGAAAAGTGGAAGTACATGTTTTTTGTTGATTTGCAGGGTGATCTCGGAGCTGAAGAACACGCTTCACTTATCGAAGATCTCAAAGCGCGCTGCCTGACTTTCAAGATTCTGGGCTGCTACCCGGCAGGAGCACAGGAAGGCAGCAAAATTTAATGATGCCTCCTGCGGCTTTTACCTTCGGCGACCCTGCCGGGGGCCTTAAACCCTTTTTGTAAAAAGGGTTTAAGAATCCCAAAAACTTTTAATAAGGCTTCGCCACTTTCAATAAAGATTTTTCTACTAGGCTTCATTAGCCGGGAATATATAAAATGACTTCTGATAACGTAATTGTAGTTAAAGCTCCGTCTTCAAAGTCCCTGTCCCACAGGGCCTTGATTGCCGGGGCATTGTCCGAAGGCTCTACTGTTGTCCTTGATCCGCTGGATAGTAACGACATCAACCGGACCATGGATTGTCTGGCCACCATGGGCGCGCAGTTCAATATTGATGGAACTGCCACCACCGTGACCGGAATGGATGGCGGCCCCCATGGCGGAGTTAAAGAACCTGCCGTTCTGGAGATGCGTGATTCCGGCACAACCTGCCGTTTGATAACCGCTCTGGCCGGAGCTGGTAAGGGACTTTTCCGGGTGCAGGGAACCCCACGCATGCATGACCGTCCCATCGGTGCTTTAACCAGTGCGCTGGAATCTCAGGGAACCAAGGTTACTTTTTCCGACAAGCAGGGGTATCCCCCGGTGACTCTGGAAGCGAGGGGATTTAAAGGTAAAGAAATGGACATTTCTCTTGACGAGTCCAGCCAGTACCTTTCCGGCTTACTGCTCGGTGCTCCTTTGGCGGGCGAGACAACTATCGTTAATATAGTTGGTAAAAAAGCGGTGTCATGGCCTTATGTCGCATTGACCCTGAATGTGATGGAGGACTTTAGGGTTAAGTTTGAGGTCCAGAGAAAGCAGAATGGTGTGTGGACCAAGACCGATTGGAGAAAAGTTGAAAAGGTTGTGCCCGGTGAAATTCGTTTCGTGGTTGAGCCTTCCAAATTCGAGCGCGATGAATACCGTGTCGAAGGAGACTGGTCCAACGCTTCATACTTCCTAGCTGCCGGGGCGGTAGGTGACAAACCTGTTAAGATTGATGGAATGTCCGTAAAATCACTTCAAGGTGATCGCGCAATCATGTACATTCTTGAATCCATGGGTGCGAAGATTGAGAGTGATGATCACAGTGTGACCGTCTACCCCTCACAGCTTCACGGTGTTGAAGTGGACATGGGCAAATGTCCGGACCTTGTTCCCACTGTGGCAGTGGTTGCCGCTTTCGCTGACAGCCCGACCACCATCACCAATGTGGCCCACCTGCGCATCAAGGAATGTGACCGTCTCGAAGCCAGTGCTGCCGAAGTCATGCGTGCCGGCGGCAAGGCCGAGATTACCGATGATTCCATCACCATCATTCCGGCCCCGCTCAAAAAAGGCGAACGCATTGTTTTCAAAACCTACGATGATCACCGCTTAGCCATGTGTACCGCGATTTTTGCCATGGCGGGTATCGAATCAATCCCCGAAGAACCCGGTTGTGTTGCAAAATCCTTCCCCGGATTCTGGGATGAATGGGAAAAAGTCAAAAAAGGAAATGGTTGTTAGTCATGGAGTGCGAGTTTGAGAAAATTCATAGCGTAGCCGTCATCGGGTCCCGTGGACAGATGGGTGGTTTCCTCGCGCTCACTGCCGAACGGGCGGGAATGATGGTCTACCGCTTTGATACCCCGCTCGATCAGGAGAAGATGGCGCGTCGCCTCCCGGATACCGATCTGGTTATCCTGTGTATTCCGGTAACGGTAATGGACGAGGTGCTGCCCATCGTTATCCCGCATATGCGCAAAGGTGCCATTCTTTCTGATGTCGGCTCGGTCAAGGGACGTCCGGTGCAGCAGATGCTGCGCGCATACGATGGACCTGTCGTAGGCACACATCCTTTGTTCGGACCGGTGATTCCCACTGATTTCGACCCCACAGTGGCTCTTGTTGCCGAGCGCGAAGAAGACCGCCCGGCTATGCTTGCTGTAAAGGACTTCTTCGAGCGGCTCAATTTCGGCGCGTTTGAATCTTCCATAGAAGAGCACGACAAGGCCATGGCAATGATTCAGGCCCTGAACTTCAGTTCCACAATTGCATTTCTGGCCTGTTCACGGGAAATTCCCAATATCAAAAAATTCGTAACCCCTTCTTTCAAGCGTAGACTGGAATCCGCGCGTAAGATGGTTACTCAGGACAGCGATCTCTTCGGCACTATTACTGATGCCAACCAGTACAGTCAGGAAGCTACCCGTCTGTTCCGTTCTTTTCTCTCCCTTGCAGCCGCTGGTGACATGGATCTGCTCGCAGACCGTGCTTCTTGGTGGTGGCGTGAAAACAGTTCCTAGGGAGAAGTGCATCTTAAATTCAAAGGCCGCGTTCTCCCGAACGCGGTCTTTTTTTTATATCTAAAATTGGTGTGAGTAGTTACAATAATGGATAAACGGAGATTTTTAAAATGAAGATTGAACTTACCCAGTATGGCAAATGGTTGCCTGCTGATACGCAGACTCCGATCAGCCTGTATTTAGGCTTGGTTGGCGATGCGCCGGGGATTCTACTGGAAAGTGCCGAGGTTGACGGGCGACTTGGACGTTACAGTCTTATCGCCTGGGATTTCAGGCTTAAGCTTTCACCGGTAAACGGAAAGCTGTCCGTAGAATGTGCGGATTCAAGGTTGGCCGGGCTGGCGACTTATTCGGGCATGGATTTTCTGGACGGTATGCGCGCGGTCATGAAAGCACTGCATTTGAACCCCCAGCCGGAAGTAGGAGAACTTCCTGCTTTGACCCGTGGTCTTTACGGAACACTGGGGTACGGAATTGCCGGGATGCTGGAACCTAAGCTGAAAGACAAGCTGCCCGCAGAAGATGCGGAAGTACGACTGGCCCTGCCGGGTAAGGTTGTTCTTTTCGATCACCTAAAACACAGCTGTTGTTTTTTATCTATAGATAAAGAGGCCGAGGTTGAGTTTACACCTCCGGTGTTCGGTGCGACCTGCGAACCGACCAAGGTCGGCGATCCGGTGGCTGTCCCGGGGCGGGAAAAATATAAGAAAGGTGTTGAAAGAGTTAAAGAATTGATTGCTGAAGGCGAGTGCATTCAGGTGGTTCTCTCTACCCGTTTTTCCGCACCGTTCAGCGGCAACTCCTTTGATCTTTACCGCAGGCTGCGGCAGGCAAACCCCTCGCCGTTCATGTTTTATATGAAGTTCAGCCGCGAGGAGATATTGCTTGGTTCTTCCCCTGAAGTCATGGCCCGTTGTGAGAAGGGCAGGCTTGAAGTCCGGCCTATCGCCGGGACCCGTCCGCGCGGGAAAGATGCCGCCGGGGACCGGAAGTATGCTGAAGAACTGCTCGCCGATCCCAAAGAAATAGCCGAACACGTCATGCTGGTCGACCTTGGGCGCAACGATCTTGGACGTATCGCCAAGCCCGGAACGGTGACTGTCGAAAAGTTCAAGCAGATTGAATACTTCAGCCATGTCATGCACATCACTTCCTATGTGGAAGCTGATTTGCGTGATGATCATGATGCCATTGACGTACTGCAGTCAACATTCCCTGCCGGAACCCTTTCCGGTGCTCCGAAAATCCGTGCTATGGAAATCATTTCCGAAATCGAAGAAGTTCCGCGCGGTCCTTACGGCGGCTGTATCGGGTTTATCGGACTGGATAAGGATTCCGTGAACCTAGATACCGGTATCACCATCCGTTCCATGTGGATTCGCGACGGCAAGTGCCATTGGCAGGCCGGGGCCGGAATCGTTTATGATTCCGATCCTGAAATGGAATGGAAGGAATGCAATAACAAGGCAAGGGTACTTAAGGAAATTCTGCAGTCGGAGGGTGGTGATGTTTTTACTCGTGGATAATTTTGATTCGTTTACCTTCAATCTGGTTCAGGTTTTCCAGCAGCTGGGGGCTGATCCGCTTGTGCTGCGTAATGACCGCGAGGAAATCCTTGAGCTGGCCGAGTCCGGTAAGCTGGAGCGGGTTTGTCTTTCACCCGGTCCCAGCAATCCGGAAAATGCAGGGCTTTCCCTTGAATTCCTTTCCCGGTTGCCCAAGGAAATCCCGGTTCTCGGCGTTTGCCTCGGCCACCAGACCTTAGGCCACTTTGCCGGGGCATCCGTGGTTCGCGCCGGACGCATCATGCACGGCAAGACTTCCGATGTTTTCCACAACAATGACGGCATCTTCAGCGGACTGGATAACCCTTTCAATGTCTGCCGTTACCATTCACTGGTCGTAAATGTGGATGAAGCACCGGATAAGCTGGAGCTGACCGCATGGACTGAACAGAAAGAAGTCATGGGGCTGCGTTACAAAGACCGCCCGTGGACAGGGTTGCAGTTCCACCCGGAATCCATTTTGACCCCGGATGGCCCCAAGCTTTTGAAGAACTTCCTGGACGGAAATATTTAGCCACTATCATTATATATAGAAGGAAATAAAAATGTCACAGATAATAAATGAAGCACTGACAGCTCTGAGCGTAGGGCAGGACCTGACCACGGAACAGGCGGACGGCGTATTCGAAGAACTCTTTTCCGGTGAAATGACCAACGCACAGGCCGGAGCACTGCTTATGGGCTTGAGAGCCAAGGGAGAGAAAGCGGTTGAAGTTGCTGCCGGTGTGCGCGCTGCCCTGCGTGAAGCCAAGCTGGTCAAGGGTATTAACAGTCCCTGTATCGATACCGTCGGTACCGGCGGTGATGGTTCCAACAGTTTTAATTGTTCGACAGCTGTCTCACTTTACCTTGCAGACATGGGCTACCTTGTCACCAAGCACGGCAACAGGGCGGTTTCTTCTACTTGCGGCAGTGCTGACGTGCTGGAAGCTATGGGGATTTCTTTGGATGTTTCGGTGAACGAAGCACGTGATGTGTTGATCCGGGATAAATTTGTGTTTCTGTTTGCCCCCAATTACCACCCGGCATTCGCAAAAATAGCTCCCATCCGTAAAGAACTGGGAATCCCGACCCTTTTCAACCTCATGGGTCCCCTGCTGAACCCCGTTCGTCCCACTCACCAGATAGTAGGCGTGGGCCGACCGGAGATATTGCGGCTTATGGCTGAAGTTCTGGTGTTAAGCAATGTGGAGAAGGCTTACGTGGTTCACGGTGCAGGCAATTTTGACGAGCTGACTCCTTTCGGAATCAATGATGCCATTCTGGTGGAAGACGGCAAGCTGACAGAAGTTAAGATTGATCCTGCGGAATACGGATTCGAGCTTTCCAAGCCGGAAGAAGTGGCGGTAAAAGACCGGGATGAAGCATTGGCGGCTATGCGTAAAGTTCTGTCCGGCAAGGCTCCGCAGCCTATGCTGGACATGGTTGCCATTAACCTCGGCGCGGCAATATCTATTCTGGACGGCGTATCTCTGGCAGAAGGCGTGGAAAAGGCCAAGGCCAAAGTCGCTAAAGGCGTGGATAAGGAATACTAGGCCATGCTGGATAAATTCAGAAAAGCGAAACAGGCCGAGCTGGATATGCTCGTGCAGATGCAGAGCGAAGGGAAAAAGTTTACTCCTTATGCCGGGGAGCGGCTTTCTTTCGCCGATGCCATCCGCCGGGATGAGTCCGGGCTGAAAGTTATTGCCGAGTACAAGCGTGCTTCCCCGTCCAAGGGAGACATCAACCTTGGCTTAAGTGCCGGAGATGTTGCCCGAATGTATGCCGCTGGGGGGGCTTCGGCTATTTCCGTGCTTACCGAGGAAGAGTACTTCAAGGGCAATCTGGTTTACCTTGATGAAATCAAACCCAGCGGACTGCCCATGTTGCGAAAGGATTTCTTAACCGACCTGATGCAGGTTGAGCAGACTCTTGCAACTCCGGCTTCGGCTCTGCTGGTAATCGTGCGCATGTTTGAAGATGACGGTTACCTTAAAGAGATGATCGCGCAGACCCATGCAGCCGGATTGGACGCGGTGGTTGAAGCATTTGATGAAATTGATCTCGCACGGGCCAAGAAAGCCGGGGCGAAGATCATCCAGATCAACAACCGCGATCTGGATACTCTGGGTATCGACATGAACCGTTCAGTTGAATTCATCAGGCAGAAAGAAGACGGTGAAATCTGGATTTGCGCCAGCGGAATCAGTGAGCCTGAGGATTGCGCTCAGATGAATGAACTCGGCTATGACACCGTGCTCATCGGTACATCGATCATGTCCAGCCCGGACCCGCAGGCCAAGTTGGCCGCGCTGGTTGCCGGGGGACAGTCATGAGTCTGTTGGTTAAGGTCTGCGGGATGACTTCCGCAGAAGACGCAGCCATGTGTGAAGAACTGGGTGCGGATTTTCTGGGATTCATTTTCCATCCTTCCAGCCCGCGTAACGTGGATGCGGCTTTTGCCCGCTCCATTAAAATCGGTGGGGCAAAAAAAGTCGGTGTCTTTGTGAAGCAGAGCGCGGCCGAAGTGATCGAAATTCTCAAAAACGGGAATCTCGACTTTGCCCAACTGCACGGAGGGCAGAATGAAGAATTCTGCAAGGCCGTAGGCAAAGAACGGGTCATAAAAGTTATCTGGCCCCAGAAATACGACTCGGTAAAAGAGTTTCAGGCCGACATCGACCGCTTCGCACCTTATTGCAGCTACATGCTTTTTGATGCCGGAAAATCCGGCGGCGGTCATGGACAGTCTATGGAATTCGAGGTCTTTAAAGATGTGACGATTCCGGGTCCGTGGCTTTTGGCGGGTGGCCTCTCCGCCGATAATTTAAAAGAGGCATTGTCCGAAGCCAAGCCGGGCGGGGTTGACCTGAACTCCGGCGTGGAATCGGCTCCCGGTAAAAAAGATGAGAATAAACTGGTTGCGGCTTTCGAAGCCATAGCCCGGTAAAATAAAAATTAACGTATGTCTCCGGCTTTAGCCCAATGACGACCCGTCATACAAGTCGGCGAAGCCTCAATAAAAGTTTTTGAAGAGTCCAGAGAAACTTTTTTCAAAAAGTTTCTTTGGCCCTCGGAGAGACTCCCGGCAGGGTCGCCGAAGGCATATCAAAATAAGGATAAGAAAATGAAAAGAGGATATTTTGGCGATTACGGTGGACAGTTTGTTCCTGAACTGCTGATGCCGCCGCTGCTCGAGCTTGAAGAGGCCATGGAAAAGATCATGAAATCCGCTGAATTCCAGCAGGAATTCACCCGTTTGCTGAAAGATTTCGTAGGTCGTCCAACTGCGCTGACCCATTGCGCGAATATTTCCCGCGAACTGGGTTTCAACCTCTGGCTCAAACGCGAAGACCTTGCCCATACCGGAGCACACAAGGTTAACAACACCGTAGGTCAGGCCCTGCTCACCAAAATGATGGGCAAACCCATGCTGCTGGCTGAAACCGGAGCCGGACAGCACGGCGTTGCCACCGCAACCGCTGCGGCCCTGCTGGATCTTGATTGCGAAATCTACATGGGTGCATTGGACGTCAAACGCCAGTCCCACAACGTTCGCCGCATGGAACTGCTGGGTGCTAAATGTGTCCCTGTTGAATCCGGAACCCAGACTCTGAAAGATGCCATTAATGCGGCATTGCGTAAATGGATCGCTGACCAGCGCACCACCCACTACTGCTTCGGTACTGCTGCCGGTCCGCACCCCTTCCCGCTGCTGGTGCGTGAATTTCAGGCCATCATCGGCCGTGAAGCCAAAGCGCAGTTCAAGGAAAAAACAGGCGAACTGCCCTACATGGTCGTAGCCTGCGTGGGCGGCGGTTCCAACGCCATCGGCATGTTCCATGAATTTGTGCAGGAAGAATCTGTTAAGATTGTGGGTGTTGAAGCTGCCGGAACCGGAGAACCGGGCTGCACCAACTCCGCGCCAATTAATCTGGGAACCCCCGGTGTGCTGCACGGCATGAACACTTTGCTGCTTCAGACAGATGAAGGGCAGATCCTGCCTTCCCATTCCATCGCTCCCGGCCTTGATTACCCCGGTGTCGGTCCCGAGCATGTACACCTGCATGCCAGCGGACGCGCAAGTTACGGCACAGTGAATGATCATCAGGCACTGAATGCATTCCAGATGCTTTGCCGCAGAGAAGGCATCCTGCCCGCGCTTGAAAGTTCCCACGCTGTGGCCTGGGTTCTGGAAAACCGGGATTCCATCCCCAAAGACGCCAACGTCATAGTCAACCTGTCCGGTCGAGGCGACAAGGACATGGGTATTCTTGAAGATTATCTCGCCGAACATGGTCAATAAGGGGAAATATAAAATGAGTATTACCAAACTTGCAGATAAAATTAATGAAGCTAAAGCAGAAGGGCGTATCGGTCTGATTCCGTTTTTGCCCGGCGGATATCCCAACCGTGACCAGTTCTGGAAAGAAATTCTGGAACTGGATGAAAACGGCGCGGATGTAATTGAAATAGGCATGCCTTTTTCCGATCCCGTGGCAGATGGTCCGGTGGTTGAGGCCGCATCACTGAAATGTCTTGAAGACGGTATTAACCTGAAATGGATCATTGAAGGACTTGCTGAGCATCGCGCCAAAATCAATGCCGGAGTACTGCTCATGGGTTACTACAACCCGGTGCTGCAATACGGGCTGGAAAAATTCGCCAAGGATGCGCAGGCTGCCGGGGTTAACGGACTGATCATCGCTGACCTGCCCTTTGAGGAGGGCGTGGAATTCCGTGACCTGCTTGCCGAGTACGACATCGCGCTTATCCCGCTGGTGGGTTTGAACACTGAACCTGAGCGTATGGCTCTGTATTCAGAGGGCGGAAACGGTTTCTGTTACTACGTCTCAGTTCTGGGAACCACCGGGGGCACTGCTTCCCTGCCCGTGGAAGTAAAAGAAGGTCTTGCTAAGGCTCAAGGTGTCTTCGATATCCCGGTTGCTTTGGGGTTCGGCCTGAAAGAACCTTCCCAGCTCAAGGAACTGGAAGGGGTGGTTGATGCGGCGGTCTTCGGCTCCGCACTTATCAAGCACATTGATTCCGGTAAGAGCAGCGCAGAGTTCATGAAAGTCTGGAAGTAAGCAAAATAGATGTCCGGGTGAGGAAATTTTCCTTACCCGGACGTTTTCTTTTAATGATAAATTTTTTCGGACTCATTAAATGTTTAATCTTTTTTGCATAGGAAGAAGTAATGTCGCAAAATGAATTTACCATGAAGGCAAAGGAATGGGACAGCAACCCCGAGCGGAGGCGTATTGCTGATGAATTTGCTGCTGCGGTGGAAAAAGCAGTTGATTTTACCGCTGATAGCAAAGTTCTTGATTTCGGATGTGGTACGGGAATGGTCGGTTTACGGTTTGGGAAAAGTGTGAAGACTCTCTACGCCCTTGACACTTCGGATGCCATGCTGGGAATGCTTCGTGCAAAACTTGCCGATGAAGATTTCGGGAATGTGCAGGTTCTTGCTGTCCCGTTGCATGAAGCGGGAATCCCGGAAAATTCACTGGATGTGATTTTTACTTCCATGGCTATGCACCATGTGGAAGACCTGCCGGAAGTGCTAATGCTGATGGGCAGGCTTTTGAAGAGCGGAGGCAAGCTGGTTGTGGGAGAATTGTTGCCTGAAGACGGCAGTTTTCACGGGGATAACGTTGTTCCGTACAATGGATTCAAACCTGATGACTTGGCAACAATGGTTGAAAAAGCAGGCTTTTCAACCGTCAGCCACCATGAACACGGTATCTACAACAAGCCGGATAAAGAAGGCGTGGTCAGGCAGTACGGAACTTTTGTGCTGGTGGGGGAGAAGTAAAACTATCTCTCCAGATACCCCCGCTCAATCATTCCGTCCTCATCCTGAAAAATCCCCATGGCGGTGAGCATGGGCACGAAGCCCAGCTTTTTGTAAAATCCTTCTTTTCCCGGAACTGCGTAGAGGATGATGCTCAGCGGGCCGAGTTTTTCTTTCAGGGCGGACATGATCATTTTGCCGACTCCTTTGGATTGGTATTCCGGGAGTACGCAAAGGTCGTAGATGGCAGCCTGATATTCCAAGTCGCTGATGGCGCGGGCGAATCCGACGAATTTATCACCGTCCTTGGCAAAGCAGACAAGTGCGCTGTTCTTTGCGGCGCGGGCCAGTTTTTCAGGCTCGCGGGTTCCCAACGGTGCTTTTTCAAATATCTCCGCGATCTTTTCCCAGTCGATATTCTCCACAGTGAAGTGCAGGCTGATACTCATAATTTCCCTTTTTTTTAAATCTCGATAGTGATCCGAAAGCCCTCTGGGCTGTTTTCGGCCCGGATTTCACCGCCGTGAATGCGTACTATTTTCTTTGCAGCGGCAAGTCCCAGACCGGAACCGGGGATTTCCTGCGCTTTCAGGCGGTGGAAAGGATTGAAAATTTCTTCAAGATCTTCTTCCGGCAGCGGGGCGTGGGTGTTGGTTACCTGAACACGAACGGCTTTGCCGTATTGATCAAGATTTACCGAAATATTACCTCCCGATTCAGTGTACTTGAAAGCATTGCCGAGGATGTTGTCAAGAATGATCCTGATTCCGTTGCGGTTGCAATTGGAAAGTTTCAGGTCGGCAAGTCCGGTTTGCAGGTTAAGGTTGTTTCGCTCGGCAACACATTTGTATTGCTCCAGAAGATCTGTGAGTAGCTCCCGCATATCTGCGGTTTCATTCATGACCGGGGGTTTATGCATGTCCAGTTTGGAGAATTCAATAATCCTGCCGATCAGCTCATCCATGTGGGTTATCTCGGCCTGCATGCCGTTGACAAAAGCATCACATCCGGCTGTATTTCCGCTTTCAATTCTCTCTTTGAGCATTTCAAGGGAAATACGCATCCGTGCCAGCGGGCTGCGCAGTTCGTGTGAGACATTGGCGGTCAATTCCCGGCTTGATTTGACCATTTTTTCAAGACCTTCGGCCATGTGATTGAAGGCCTGTCCCAGTTCGGCTATTTCGTCCTTACCTTTGATGGCAACTCTTTGTTTAAGATCCCCCTTACCCATTCTTGAGGCTGAAACGGTTAATTCCTTTAGCGGGCGGACGACCCGTCTTGAGACCGGAATAAGGAAAATTGCGGCAATAATGGTTAAAATTATCTGGGCGCGGATAAACCAGCTTTCTTCATCAAATTTTCGGAAGGAATGGTAAAGATGGTAGGTGAATGGATATCCCTGAGGTAATTTTCCGGTGTATACGCCGTAGACACTTTTCATTCCGTCGTTGCGTTTCTTGTAGACATATGTGCCTTCCCGCGATCTTGCGGTATCTCCGTCCGTGAATTCTCTCATGTCCGGAATTGTCGGTGATGATGATGCAACTACTTTTCCATATGGATCAGTAATCCAGATATATGCTTCCAAGGATTTGCTTAATGTTTCCAGTAACGGGGTCAGGATTTCCTTTTCTTTTTCGGGAGAGGTATGGATGCCGCCCAGCTCCATTTCTGCCAGATCTTTAACAGTGAAAAGCTGTCGCTCCATGTGGTGAACTCGGGGGCTTTTATCCCATGACATATGCAGCAGTCCGTAGATGACCAACTCGGAAACCACCAGCACCATCAGGAAGGACAGAAATATTTTCAGGTAGGTACGGCTTATTCTCATTATTGGCTCACAAACATGTATCCGGTTCCCCAGACTGTTTTGATTCGTGCTTCGTGGTCAGGATAGGGTTTCAAAAGAGCGCGCAGTTTACTGATATGCACATCAATGCTGCGGTCGAAGGCATTGAAATCCTTGCCCCAGACAGAAGTCATCAGGGCATCGCGGGTCATGGGCTGGCCCGGATTTTCCATCAAGGATTTAAGAAGTTTGAATTCAGTGGATGAAAGCTCGACGGATTGCCCTTCGATTTTCAGTTTCTGGTGGGCCAGATGCAGAACGATTCCGGCAACTTCTATCTGTCCGGAGTTCTGTTCTGAATGGCGTCCCGGTTCCTGTGCCCGGCGCAACACCGCTTTGATGCGGGCCAGCAGTTCTCGGGGATTGAAAGGTTTTGAAATATAGTCGTCCGCGCCAAGTTCAAGACCGACAATACGGTCGGTATCTTCACCTTTAGCGGTGAGCATGATTACCGGGATATTGGAATGAGGCCGCAGGTCGCGCAGTACCTCCAGCCCGTCTTTGCCGGGCATCATTATATCGAGGATGATTATTCCCGGTGATGTCTTTTTCACTTCTTCAATGAGACCCTCACCGGAAGGCAGTGTGGCTACTTCATAGCCGTACCCTTCAAGGTACTGGGTGAGCAGTTCCCTGAGCTTTGCATCATCGTCCACTATGAGTATGGGATATTGTTGTTCCATTTTTTGAACCTACCTCTACACCCCTTTCGGTGGAAGGGGGAAAGAACTTTTTTTACATTTGTTTACAACTTTTATCATCATCTCAATACTCTTTTGCGTGTTTACGGGTATTAGAATGAAAAATACCACTCAAAGGAAGTTTTAATATGTCCTTTTACAAGTTTAAATTGACTGCGATCTGCATGCTGGCTGTGTTCGGGCTTTCAGCATGTTCTCCTTTTCAGCCCGACCCGCGTGATAATATGACGCTGGGCGTCCCTCTGCAATATGATCTTTATTCCAGCCAGCCGAGAGAGCTGGGTAAGTGGTGGGAAAGCTTCCACAATGAAGAGTTGAACAGGTTGGTTGGGGAAGCACTTGAGGCAAACTTTGACGTGCGCATTGCATGGGCCAAGTTACGCCAGCTGAGGGCTACTGCGGTGAAATCCCGGGCCGATATTTATCCCAAACTGGATGCGAAAGGCTCTTACAACAATTCCAAGTCCGGTAATGATGGAACTGAAGGCAAGAAAGGATCAACATCCACCGACACCCATAAACTCGGGCTTGCTGCATCATATGAAATTGACCTTTGGGGAAAGATTGAAGCCAATACCGCTTCCGGTGAATTGAATTATCTTTCGTCCCGTGAAGATGTAAATTCTGCGGCTATGACCGTAGCTTCTGAAGTCGTCAAACGCTGGCTGGAGATCCAGTTGCAGCGCAAGAAAAAGGCGATTTACCAGAAACAGCTGGAAACCAATGAAACCTACCTTGAACTGATCGAACTCCGTTTCCGGAACTCCCTTGCCACCGCCCTTGATGTTTTTCAGCAGCGCGAAACCACCGCCCGGACCCGTGCTTTGATTCCTCCCGTGGAATCAAAGGAACAACTCAAACTTCATGAACTTGCCTACCTGCTGGGGAAACCTGCCGGGGCTGTTGATGTTGCCACGGCTGATTTTCCGGGGCTTCCCGAACTGCCGGGACTGGGCATTCCCTTTGATCTGCTTGCCATGCGTCCTGACGTTCGTGCGGCGGGACTTAAACTGCAATCCGCTGATTGGGCTGTAAGTGCTGCTCGCGCCGACCGGTTGCCTACACTCAGTCTTTCGGCAGAGGCTATGCTTTCCAGTGCCGAACTTGCCAATATTTTTTCCGGTTGGATGACGAGTCTTACTTCTTCTCTGGTCGGGCCTATCTTTGACGGTTACCAGCGTAAGGCCGAGGTGGAGCGGACCCGTGCCGTGGTTGATGAGCGTATGCTCAATTATAAGGATACAGTCTATACCGCGTTTAAAGAAGTTCAGGATTCGCTGGTTCAGGAAAAATGGCAGCATGAATACATCACTGCCCGTAAGAATCAGCTTGAAGCTGCACAGCTGAACCTCAATGAAGCCGGGTCGCGTTACCTGCAGGGTCTTGAAGATTACCTGCCGGTGCTCAGTGCTTTGGTCAGTGTGCATGACCTTGAAATCAACATTGCTCAGGATGAGGCCGATCTGCTCAGTTACCGGGTTTCCCTGTACCGTGCACTTGGCGGAACATGGACCGATACCCTTGATGATGGGTCGGAGCTTAAGTCTGAAGCCGATGAAGCTGATGTTATTGCAGCTGGGACAATTGAAAATAAAACCGCTCCCGCGAAAGAGGGTATTTAAATATGGCTAATAAAGTATGGTATTATATCAAGCAGATAGGTTTGAAGGGAGTTCTTCCTTTATTGATAGTCGCCGTTGCGTTTATGGGGGCTAAAGCCCTGATAGCCACCAAGCCGGTCGCCAAGAAGAAAGCTCCGGTGGTCTCCGCGCCGCTGGTAAATGTGAGTGTATTGGAAGTTAAGGACTTTGCGGTCTGGACTCCGGTTATGGGTGCTGTTGAAGCTGCCCGGGAAATCAATCTTGAGCCGCAGGTTTCCGGTAAGGTTATTTCTGTCAGCGACTCTTTCATTCCCGGTGGATATTTTGATAAGGGTGCGGAGGTATTGCGTATTGATCCCGTTGATTATGAACTGGCTGTGAAGCAGCAGCAGGCGGTTGTTACCGAAGCAGAGTACAATCTAAAACTGGAGAGCGGGCAGCAGCGTGTTGCCGGGCGTGAATGGAAATTGCTCAAGAAGTCTTCGGGCGGAACCATGCAGGAAGCAGAGCTTGCGCTGCGTAAGCCGCACCTGCAAAAGGCGCAGGCTGACCTTGCTTCTTCCAAAGCCAAGCTCCAGCAGGCCCGTATTGATCTGGGTCGTACCCGGGTAAACGCTCCTTTTGCATGCATGATTGTCAGCAAAAGTGCTGATCTTGGCGCGCATCTCAGTCTCGGTGAAACCATTGCCTCATTGGTCGGTACAGATGAATTCTGGGTGGTGGTTTCTGTTCCTGTGGACCGTCTGGGAAGTATCAGCGTGCCCTCAGCGCAGAATAATTTCAAAGGCTCAAAGGCCCGTGTGGTCATGGGCAGTGGCAAGACCGCTGTTGAGCGGGAAGGTGAAGTGCTTCGCCTGTTGCCGTCGCTTGAATCCAAGGGGCGTATGGCCCGGGTGATCGTTTCCGTTAAGGACCCCCTCAACCTTAAGGGTGGGGAAGTGCGTCCGTTGCTGCTGGGCAGTTATGTGAACGTCTTTATTGATTCCGGCATGCTCGAAAAGGTTATTGCCATTCCGCGTACTGCTTTCCGGGATAACAACACCGTCTGGATTATGAATAAAGAAGGGGTGCTTGATATTCGTACTGTTGATCCGGTCTGGAGGGATCAGGATTACATCTACCTCGACGAAGGGGTTCAGTCCGGAGAAAAGCTGGTTGTAACCGATATTTCCGCACCGTTGCAGAACATGAAAGTGCGCGAAAACGGTTCCGGTTCCATGAAACAGAAAGTAGGCGGCTCAAATTCCAAGAAGGTGAATGGCAATGGCTGAGCAAAGTAAAAAAACAGGGCCGATTGCATGGATGGCCGGAAACCCGGTAGCCTCCAACCTGCTGATGATCATTTTGCTGGTCGGCGGGTTGGTCATGGGCTTCAATATCAAGCAGGAAATTTTTCCCGAATTTACGACTGATACGGTTACGGTTCGGGTTGCCTACAGCGGAGCCAGCCCGGAGGAAGTGGAGCAGGGGATTGTTTTATCCGTCGAAGAAGCGATTATCGGTCTGGACGGGGTGAAAGAAGTCTCCAGTACTGCGGCGGAAGGCAGCGGTACTGTTATCGCGGAAGCTATTGAAGGCTATGACCTGCAAAAGCTGAGTCAGGATATCAAGAGTGAAGTTGACCGAATAACTTCCTTCCCTGAAGAGGCTGAGGACCCGGTTATCAGCGTAGCATCTCACCAGCGCAGTGTTCTTTCCTTGATGGTTTATGGTAATACGGATGGTCTTGCTCTGCGCAAGGTTGCCGAGCAATTGCGGGAAGAGCTGATCGGTGATCCGGGAATTACTCAGGTGGAACTTTCCGAGGTCAGCGGACTTCAGATTACCATTGAGATTCCACAGGCAAAGCTTCGGGCTTACGGATTGACCCTTACAGATGTTGCGGACTCTCTGGCCAAAACATCAGTGGAGCTTCCCGGCGGAGGTATCAAGACTGAAGGGGGGGAAATTCTGGTCCGTTTTAAGGAACGCCGGGATTACGCCCGTGAATTTGCCCGTGTTCCCATTGTTACCGGAGATGACGGCACTCAGGTGCTGCTTGAAGATATTGCGGTAGTTAAGGAAGATTTCCAGAATGATGACATCATCACCACCTTTGACGGTCAGCCGGCGGTAAGGATTAATGTCTACCGTATTGGCGAACAGACTCCCATAGGAGTTTCGGATGCCGTGCATGAAAATCTGGAAGCATTCAACAAGAGTCTTCCTTCCGGAATTCATGTGGCTGTGCGTAACGACAGTTCGGATATCTACCGTCAGCGTATGGACCTGCTTTTGCGTAATGCCTACATGGGACTTGGGCTGGTGTTTGTTTTTCTTGCACTTTTCCTTGAGCCGCGTCTGGCTTTTTGGGTTTCTATGGGTATTCCCATCTCTTTTCTGGGCGGCATGCTAATTCTTTCCCCTGCCGGTGCAAGTATCAACATGGTTTCCATGTTCGCGTTCATCATCTCGCTGGGTATTGTTGTGGATGACGCTATCGTTGTCGGTGAAAATGTCTATACCATGCGCCAGAAGGGAATGAGTTGGATTGATGCGGCCTGTGAAGGGGCTAAACGTATTGCCATGCCTGTTACTTTCAGTGTTTTGACCAACATTGTGGCTTTCATGCCCATGTTTTTTGTGCCCGGTGTGATGGGTAAGATCTTCAAGGTTATTCCCATGGTCGTCTGCAGTGTCTTCTTTATTTCATTAGTGGAATCCCTCTTTGTCCTCCCGGCCCACCTTGGGCATGGCAGTGAGCGCAAACCGGGGAAGATTATGAGCTTTGTGCTTCACTACCAGCAGAAGATATCCGGCGGCCTGCTTCGTTTTGTACATAAAGTATACCGTCCTTTTCTGGATCGTGCGGTCAACTGGCGTTATCTCACCGTCGCTTTGGGCATGGCCTGTCTGATTCTTGCCTTCGCCTATATCAAAAGCGGGCGTCTGGGCTTCACCATGTTCCCGAAGATTGAGTCTGACTATGCTTACCTGACAGTTGATCTTCCTTACGGTACGGCCAAGGAAGTTACTCAGAAGGTGCTCGATATAGCCGTTGATGCAGCAGAAGAAGTCGCCGAAAAAAATGGCGGGGATAAACTGGTTGAAGGGATTTATGCCAAAATCGGCGGTTCCGGCAGGCGCAGTACCAGCGGTAGCCATGTACTCAAGGTACAGGTTTTTCTAACTGATGCCGACATCCGTCCCATCAACACGGATGAATTTGTACGCCAGTGGCGACGTAATCTTGGAGCAGTTCCCGGAGCCGATTCTGTTCTGTTTGAATCTGACCGCGGCGGTCCCGGTTCAGGTAGTTCCCTTGAGATCGAGCTGAGCCACAGTGACATTGAAGTTTTGAAGAAGGCTTCTGCTGACCTGGCTGAGGCATTGAGTTCTTATCCCAAGGTAAAGGATATTGATTCGGGTTACTCTCCCGGTAAAAGGCAATTGGATTTTGAGCTGCTTCCGGCAGGCCGCAGTCTCGGTTTGACTTCCCGCAGCGTGGCCAACCAGATTCGTGCTTCATACTACGGGGCCGAAGTATTGCGTCAGCAGCGAGGACGTAATGAAATCAAGGTAATGGTTCGTCTTCCTGAAACGGAGCGGGCTTCTAAATATGACTTTGAAGAGTTGGTAATCCGCACACCGGACGGAACAGATGTGCCTTTGCGGGAGGTTATTAAGATTAAGGACGGCAGGGCCTATACTTCCATCGATCGTCGTAATGGCCGCCGTGTTGTTTCGGTTGAAGCGGATGTTAACCCGCGTAAGGAAACTTCACAGATTGTTGCCGATGTTGTCGCTAACGTCATTCCCCAGCTCAAAGCAGATTATCCCGGACTTGGATATTCTCTTGAAGGCAGGCAGGCCGATATGCAGGAAAGTACGGAAAGCCTTATTTCCGGTCTGCTCATGGCAATGATGGTGATTTATGCCTTGCTGGCGATTCCGTTCCGCAGTTATTTCCAGCCCTTGATCGTTATGCTCTGCATTCCTTTCGGCATTGTCGGGGCGGTAATCGGGCATGCTCTGCTGGGGTACAGCCTCAGTTTGATGAGTCTGTTCGGTATTGTTGCTCTCAGCGGGGTTGTGGTCAACGACTCTTTGGTTTTCATAGATTATGTGAATATCCAGCGCCGCAAGGGCCATTGTGCTTATGATGCTGTCTTAGAGGCCGGAACTGCCCGTTTCAGGCCTATTCTGCTGACCACGCTGACCACCTTCGGCGGTCTTGCGCCTATGATTCTTGAAACTTCCAGACAGGCCAAGTTCCTTATTCCCATGGCGATATCACTGGGCTTCGGTATCCTTTTCGCCACAGGGATTACTCTTTTGCTTGTCCCGGCTTTCTATATGATCTTTGAGGATGTGCGGTTGTTGATCCGTAAAATATTCCGGCGCAGCGATGAAGGTTTGCGAGCGGACGGAGTAACCGTACATTATCCGGTTACAAAGTGTGAACACAAACCGGATCAGCCTTAAACTAAAAATCCCGTTTTGAAATATTTCAAAACGGGATTTTTTATTGGCGGTGAGTAAGGTTATTCGTTCGGCTTCAATTTATGAATGATGAGAGCAGAGGCCAATGCGAGGGCTTTTGCCAGCACGAGCACACTTAAGCTGAATCGGAATTCCAGAATGCCCAGTCCTGCTGTCCCGTGGGAGTGGTGTTGCAACAGCCAGCCGATGATAGGCTGGGCCAGTGCGCTGCCTCCGATAAGGAAAGTGTTCACGAATCCAAGGGATATGCCGTCAGCCCCTTTGGGGCTTATGTCGTTACCAAAAGCGTAGGCCACGACGTTTCCTGCACAGCAGAAGCCGAGTAGAAGCATTAGGCCAAACATCAGTGAGTAGGGGATTTGCGGCACATAAACGACTGCCGCCATGCATATGAGTCCTCCTGTGGAGGCCATGATCATGGGGATTCCCCTTTTTCCGATGCGGTCTGAAAACCAGCCGAAAAAGAAGCTGCCCGGAATGGCTCCGACGAAAATCATGGAGACCATGAAAGAAGCTTCAGTTGTCGAAATATTATACAGTTTGGATATGAAAACCGTACCCCAGAGAGCACCGAATCCAGTGTAAACCATGTTGATGGTAGCGGCATAAACTGCATTGAGCCATGCTGAAGGGGTTTTGAGGATCTGCATCAGGACCGGAAGTGTGGCCGGTTTGTCGGTGGCGGAGTCTTGCTTTTGCCCGTTGTCAGGCTGATCCTTGATCAGGAAAATGATGAACAGGGCGATTATCGCTCCGAAGACTGCAATACCGAGCAGGGTGTTTTGCCAGCCGAATCTGTTTACGGATTCCGTAAGCGGGGCTTCGCCCATGACCGCACCGGACATACCGATGATGTTGGTCAGGCCGACCATGGTTGCAAATTTTTGCGGGGGAAACCAGTTATCCACCAGCTTCAGGCAGGAAACAAAAGAGAATCCCGTAGCGGCCCCCAGCAGTACCCTGACTCCTATTGCTTCAGCTGGAGTGGATGTGAATGTGAATAAAGCCCCGGCAGTACAGGAAAGGATGGCGGCAAGAGCCAAAGGACGATGGGGACCGAAGCGGTCGGCCATCATCCCGATGGGAATCTGCATGACTGCATAGGAATAAAAATAAACAGAGGCGATGAATCCGATACTGGCGGTTCCCGCATTAAAATGGGTGGAGAGTTCCGTGACCATTGCGCCGGGCGCAACCTGCTGCATGTAGTCATAGAAAAAATACAGGGTAGCGATTCCCCATACTATCCACGGTGTCAGTTTGTTTTGTTGGGCTGTTTTGCTGGGCATGCTAGTCACGGTAAGTCACTTTTTCCAAAGCGTAGATGATATTAGGATCGTATTGCGTTGATTCGCTATAGAGTATTTTCAGGGCTTTGACCGTGGGCATACTTTTTTTGCCCGGACGGCCCATCGTCATGGCAACGTATGAATCTACGGCCCCGCAGAGTTTACCCAGCCATGAGAGGTTGTCGTTGTTCACTCCTCTTGGATACCCGGAACCGTCCATTCTTTCATGGTGCTCAAGGATTGCCCGAAGAGAACTTTTACTCAATGAGTTGGTCATGCTTAGAATTTCAACCGAGCTGATCGGATGGTGACGAATGCGTTTCTGCTCATCGAGAGATAGGCAGAATTCTTTGCCAAGAACGAATTCAGGAAGATTGCATAGTCCGATATCGCAGAGAAAGAGGGCGAATAGGGCGTCTTGAAAAACCTTAATATCCGGTTTTATCTCCCGCGCGTGCATGAGGACGGAAGCACCGATGATACCGTTGGAAAGGGATTTGTTGACTAATGAATGATTTGAATCCAGCAAGGGAAGCATCAGCCAGAGAAGTTCCGGTTTTTTATGCAGCAATTCCCCAACAGACATAAGGGTTTGCCGGAACTTATCAAAATACAGTTTTACTGAGTTTGTGTATATTTTCTCAGCATTTAATTTTAATCCGTCGACCAGAAGGGAGGCCAGTTTCTGATCAGGGATAGAGTGTGAAATATCACTGATTAGAGTCGGTATATGGGATACGAAGTACGGTCTGCATTTATCAATATCTGTGAATTTTATAAAAATAAGGCCCTGTTCACAATTATCGGCTATAGCTTGTTTGTCGGCGGAAAGAATGGTCTTTCCCGGAACAGTTACAGGGGTAAATTTCCCATTGGTTGTACTCATCCTGAACAGGCTGAAAGGAAGCTTGTTTTTAGGAAGTATTTTGAAGATGTCTCCTGTAATGGAGCAGTAACTTTCTTCAATTAACTTGGAGTCATCAGTATAGCCCATGGCTGCCCCACCTCTAAATGCCCGCATCAATCACTACCAATGCAGTCTGTTAATTTAAATTCCGACCCTTAGCTCTTTATATCACTAAAGGCGATAAAAGCGCAATATCCCGCGTTGTTAGGGGGGGTACTTGTATGTGTGTAGTGTTATGAGTAAAAATATTATATAAATTGGATGGTTATTTCATTTGATACTCTTTTTATAGTTTTGGGGTATAAAATTTTAGTATAAAAATATAATTCTGTCGCGGGATATAGCAACTTGCCATTAGTGCCCTACTCGGACTATGTTTGAATGTTGTAAGGCTGATAACAAAAATGCCTGTTCATTTCATATTTACACGTTACGTTTGTTTTAAGATTTATATGCTTTTGAAATAATGATCCCCTGTCGTTTTCGGGGAAGAGTCGGGAGAGAGTTTGGATAGTTTATTCACTCCGTCATCAATTGCCGTTGTAGGCGCTTCATCTGTTTCCGGTAAAATAGGTAATACTATTTTGTCCAATCTGCTAAGTGCAGGGTTCAGTGGACGTCTGTATCCGGTTAATCCTCGTGGCGGAACTATCTGCGGTTTAAAAGCCTGCAGAAATATTTTTGAAATCGGTGAGCCTGTTGATCTTGCCGTTATTGCCATTCCCAGAGGCGGAGTTCTTGGAGCCTTTCGCGAACTCCTGCAGCTCGGGGTTGGGTCTGTGGTTGTGGTCAGCGCCGGATTCAAGGAAGTTGACCATGAAGGCTGGCAGTTGGAAACAGAATTGGCTCATCTTGCGAAGAAGCATGGTGTTAATCTGCTCGGACCCAATTGTCTTGGAGTGATTAATTCCCGTGGCGGGGTTAATGCTTCCTTTGCCACAGGAAATCCTTATACCGGTAGCATAGGCTTTTTTTCGCAGTCCGGTGCTCTGTGTGTTGCTGTTCTGGACTGGGCTTTGGGGACTAATATAGGTTTTTCCAAGTTCGTCAGCCTTGGTAACAAGGCAGTAATCAATGAGGCGTCCATGCTTGAGTATCTCGGCAATGATCCGGAAACCAAGGTTATACTGGGGTACGTCGAGAACATAGAGGATGGTCGGGAGTTCATGGAGCAGGCTGCGAAAGTCTCTATGAAGAAACCGGTGCTGATGATGAAGGCCGGGACTACCCCGGCTGGGGCTAGAGCCGCATCTTCGCATACCGGAGCCATGGCCGGGTCCGATCAGGCCTGCGATGCTGCTTTCCGCCAGTCGGGCGTTATCAGAGTTGAGAAGCTGGATGAACTTTTCCATCTGGCTAAGGCTTTCTCAGTACAGGAACTTCCGCAGGGACCGAATCTCGGTATTGTGACCAATGCGGGCGGACCGGGGATTCTGGCCGCTGATGCTTGCGGTGAGTCGGTCATGCGTATGCCCACGTTTTCTCCTTCCACTATCGGGGAATTGCAGCGCATGCTTCCCGGATATGCTTCATTGTATAACCCGGTGGACCTGCTTGGCGATGCGGATGCTGAAAGTTACAGTCGTGCCGTTCGTGCCGTGGGCCATGATCCTGCGGTGAACAGTCTGCTGGTAATCATTGCACCAATGGTCAATCTAGACTTGACCTCAGTTGCCAAGGCAGTAGTTGAAGGTATGGCTGAGGTCAGCAAGCCTGTCTTCTGCTGTCTCATGGGACGCAAGAACAGCGCTGCGGCCCGCGATATTTTTGCCGAAGCCGGAGTTCCGGTCTATGATTTTCCCAAACAGGCGGTCCGGGCCATGGACTGCATGCATAAGTATGCTGTCTGGAAGGGGCGTCCCCCGCGTACTTACATTACGCCGGAACATGATCTGGATGCGGCGCGCAGGGTTGTTGATAACGTGCTCAAATCCGGTCGTTCGGAACTGGTTGAATTTCAGGCCCGTGATATTGTCACCGCTTATGGTTTGCCGACTCCGGAAGCCGACTTGGCCCGTTCCGGTGATGAGGCGGTGGCTATTGCAGAGCAACTCGGGTATCCGGTTGTTCTGAAGATTGCTTCTCCGGAAGTTTCCCATAAATCAGATGTGGACGGTGTCCGGCTGGGACTTAACTCTGCAGAAGAGGTCAGGACGGCTTTCTGGGATATCACCGCCCGTACCCAGCGTTTACGCCCGGATGCTTACGTTGCGGGGTGTCTGGTCCAGCAGATGGCTTCACCCCAATCACGTGAAGTTGTGGTCGGATTCCGCAGGGATAAACAGTTCGGTCCGTTGCTTATGTTTGGATTGGGCGGGGTTTACGTTGAAATTTTAAAGGATATTTCGTTCCGTCTGGCTCCTTTGTCTGTAGAGGATGCCGGGGATATGGTGCGGGAAATCCGGTCCTACATGCTTTTGAAAGGAGTCAAGGGGGGCGAGCCTGTTGACTTCGAGGCAATCACCGATGTCTTGATAAGGATGTCGTGCCTTGCCAGTGATTTCCCTGAAATTTATGAAGCAGAATTCAATCCTGTGCTTGTTAATTCGGAAGAGGCTCTTGTTGCTGATGCCCGGATGACAGTTGTTGATATTTCCGCAGGCGCGTCCAACGATTCGGACGGGCGTGAATAAGGAGGCATAAATGGTAGGTTTATATATAGGTTCCACCACCGGGTATTCCGGTAAGAACCTTTTGGCCATGTCCCTGGGGCTTAAGTTCCGCAACAGCGGATTTAATGTAGGGTACATGAAGCCTGTGGGTGCAGTCCCGCATATGGACGGTGATAAACCCGGTGACGCGGATGCGGCTTTTATCCAGCAGGTTCTTGATCTAGAACAGGACCCCGGCAAAGTTACTCCGGTTCTGGTTACCCGCGATTTTACCATCAAGGCTTTTTCCGAAGACATGGGTGATCTCATGCCGTCTATTGTTGATTCATATAAAGAACTTAGTAGTGATAAAGATGTGATGATCATCGGAGGTTCCGGCAGCTATCTTAGTTCCGGCACCTACTGCGGGGTAAGCGGACCTGATGTATCCCGCGCACTGGGAGCCAAGACTATTCTGGTTGACCGCTACAGCAGCGAGCTGCGCTACGATTATGTACTCCGGGTTAAGAAGGAACTGGGTAATGATTTTCTCGGTGTTGTCTTTAATGATGTGCCAGAGCACTACATGGATGAACTTACTTCCCTGATCGTTCCTTTTCTGGAAAAGAGGGGAGTCAGGGTTCTGGGTGTAATTCCCCGCGATCCGCTTATGGGAGCCATTAAAGTCAGTGATCTTGCTGAAAGATTGTTTGGTAAGATTATTTCTGCCCACGCTAAAGCCGACCGGGTTGTGGAAAATTTCCTTATCGGCACTATGCAGGTGGAGAACTTTATCACCCATTTCAGGCGGCACAAGAATTCTGCTGTCATTGTCGGCGGTGACAGGGCGGATGTTCAGCTGGTGGCTCTTGAGGGGAGTTGTCCCTGTTTGATCCTGACCGGTAATCTTTATCCCAATGATATTATCCTAACTCGCTCTGAAGTGCTTGAAATTCCTGTTATCGTTGTGCGTGATGATACTTACGCCGTCGCTAAAAAGATGGAGGCGATTCAGGAGAGCTACAAACTAAGGGATATGATCAAGATCAACCACGGGGCCGGACTGGTCAATTCTGAATTAGATTATGACTACATTTATGAAGAGCTGGACCTGTGATTACCTCTTGCAAAGGTAGGTAATATGTCCTACTGTTAGAGTAGGAATAAAAAAATAGTTATTTTTAGTTGTTTAGCTGGTTTGTGTTTTTTGTTTGTGTTTTTAAGATAGCTAAGGTTTCGAAATATAATGTTTTATTTGAGGGTGAGCTGCCGTGTTATGAGGCCGCTCACCCTTTTATTTTGAAAAAAATCCTCGCCCAAACCCCTCAGATGGTATTGTCCTAGTTTGTAAAATGTGCCACTTAACTTGCAGTTATAAGGCCGGATGGGTCTCCGGTCTTGGTGTGACTAGGTTTGTTTCGACCAAAGACGGGACTATTTTGTTGGTTAGAAAACTGGGGTGCTAAGCACCCGGAAAACCGAGTTGATTCGGGATATTGGCGGATAGACCGAATTTTCGGAATGAGGAGGCGTGAGATGCCTGATGCGTCCACGTGGGATTGGAATCCCGGTAGGCGAGAGGTCCAGGACACAGGATCTTGGTCCGATAAATTTGAGTGGGTGGAAGAATTCCATGCCAGCCCTGACGGTGAAAAGGTCGGAGCGGTTGTTAATAAAGGCGAATTGGAATTCACTGCTTGCGTTAACGGTGAGATTTGGGAAGAAGCATACGACAGGATCTTCTACCCCAAATTCGCACCCGACGGCAGGTTCACCGGTATCGCCCAGCAGATGGGCGAGTGGACTTTGTCTGTTGATGGCGAGCACTGGCCGGAAAATTACGGCTACATCTGGAAGACTATGTTTGGCCCTGAAGGTTCCATTATCTGCGCTGTGCAGCAGGATATGAAATATGGAATGGGCGTGGACGGTGTCCTCTGGGAAAACTTTTTTGAAAGCGCGAACAATTTCATCGCAGGCAGCGATGGAAAGTCAACTGCTGCTGTAGTTCAGGTGAACTCCATGCCTCAGGCTGACATTGAAACTTTCCAGAAAGGTATTTTCTCTGTCGCTGTTAACGGCACTGCATGGGATAGCGTTTTCATGAACTGTTACACTCCGGTATTTGATGCCAAGTGTGAAAAAGTAGCCTGTCAGGTAAGAAAGACTCTCTATGATTACACCATCGCAGTTGATGGGAAAATCTGGCAGCGCGAATATCAGTGTGTCTGGGCTCCCTGTTTTAACCCCGCAACCGGTGCTCTTGTAGCTCCTGTTCGTCTGGGTGGTAAATGGGGTATGGCTCAGGATGGCGAATTGATCTGGAAGAATAATATGGCCAACTGCTGGCACCAGCAGTTCAGCGCAGACGGTGAAAAACTCTGGGCTATCGTGGCACCTACCTTCGGCAGCTTTACTGTTGCTGTTGATGGCCGCCCCTGGTCCATTACTGCTCCTGTTGTTATTGATCTGGCGGTCAGCCCTGACGGCAACCGTGCAGCAGCACTCGGCAAAGATAAATATGATTACACTGTTCTGTGTGATGGTAAGGTCTGGCCCGGTGTATTCCAGATGGCATGGAAGCCGGTCTTCAGCCCCGACAGCACAAAAGCTGCTGCCAAAGTTGAAAAGAATGGCCGCTTCACCATCGTACTTGATGGTAAGCCCTATGGACAGGATTTTGATCAGTGTTGGGAACCTGTATTCAGCCCTGACAGCTCCAAGATTCTTATCCGTGCCATTGACGCTGGTAAGTATGTCCGCATCGTTGCCGATGTAAGCGAATTCTAACCCGGAGGAATTACAAATGAATAGTGCTTATGCTTTCGTTGTCGGTCCTCTGGCGTGGTTCGCTTGGGGTGTATTCGTTCTCGGTTCCATTTATAGAATCGTTTCAATGTATCAGCTCGCTAAAGCAAAGGATGCTTCGTCCCTGCATTACATGAGCTTTAAATGGGGATTCCGTTCCATCATGGCATGGATGAACCCCGTAGGAACTCTCGGTTGGCAGCGCAATCCCTGGACTGCGATGATGACCTTTGTTTTCCATATCTGTCTTGTCATTGTACCCCTGTTCCTTTTGGGACACGTGGTTCTCTGGGATCAGTTCTTCGGCATTAGCTGGCCGACTCTTCCGGATACCATCGCTGACATTATGTCTATTCTGGTAGTTGTCTGCTGCATCTACTTTGGCGCACGCCGTTTTCTGCAGAAAGACGTTGCTTACCTGACTACCGCAAAGGATTGGATCGCACTTGCTGTGCCTACCCTCGTATTCCTTACCGGTGTTCTGTCCTACCATGAAATCGGCGATGCCAAGGTGATGCTCATTCTGCACATCATCTGCGGTGAAATCATGCTTATCAGCATTCCTTTCACCCGTTTGAGCCACGCTGTGTTCGGTCTGTTCACCAGAGCTTACATAGGTTCCGAGTTCGGCGGTGTTCGTCGCTGTAAGGACTGGTAACCAAATCCCGTAAGGAGTACTAAAATGACATTCGACAGGAAAATCGAAGACGTAGGACTCGAGCGGGGGGTTTCCCGCCTGACTCCTGAACGTATCGAAAATACTCTAAAGCAGGTTGTTGAAGGAGAAGCCGGCGCAAAACTCAAGCTTTATGCTGAGACTTGTATGCGCTGCGGCATGTGCTCCGAAGCCTGCCATTACTATATGTCCAATGAGAAGGATCCAAAGTATTCTCCTGCTGGTAAAGTTCACCAGACATTGGGTAAAATTCTGCGTAAGAATTACAAGCTGACCGCTGACGAAGTGTATGAGATGGCACAGATTGCTTACACCGAGTGTAACCTCTGCCGCCGCTGTATTCATTTCTGCCCATTGGGAATCGACACCGGTTATATTATGAGCATGGTGCGTCGCATGTGCCATAAATTAGGTGTGACTCCGCAGTACATTCAGGATACCGCCCACTCTCATTCCGCCACCATGAACCAGATGTGGCTCAAAGATGATGAATGGCCGGATACCCTGCAGTGGCAGGAAGATGAAGCCCGTGACGAAATGCCTAATCTGCGCATTCCTCTCGATAAAGAAGGCGCTGAAATCTACTATTCAGTTATCGCACCGGAACCTAAGTTCCGTACCCAGCTGATTTATCAGGCTGCATACATTTTCAATGAAGCCGGAGTTGACTTCACCATGCCTACCGAACCGGGCTGGGATAACTCCGATATGTGTATGTTTACCGGTGACTTTGAAATGATGGGCCGTCTCAAAAAGCGTCACTTTGAATCCGCTTTGGATCTCAAATGTAAACGCATCGTAATGGGTGAGTGCGGTCACGCATTCCGCTCCATCTATGATCAGGGTAACCGCTGGGATGCATGGGAAATGTACCCCATTGAAGTTGTTCACTCCATTGAGTTTTTCTGGGAGCTTTTTGAAGCTGGAAAAATCAAATTACGTGAAAAATTCAAAGAACCCATCACTGTTCATGACCCATGTAACGTTATCCGCGGTCGTGGTCTGATGGAACAGTCCCGCAAGCTTGCACATGCAATTTGTGAGAACGTTGTTGAAATGACTCCTAACCTCGAGCACAACTACTGCTGTGCTGCCGGTGGCGGTGTTATTAACTGCGGTCCTCCGTTCAAAAATGTCCGCATGAAGGGTAACAAGATCAAAGCCGAGCAGCTTAAAGCAACCGGCGTGAATACTATTCTCGCTCCTTGCCATAACTGCCATGGTGGACTCGAAGATCTCGTTCATTACTATGAACTGGGAATGGAAATTAAGTTCTTCGGTGATCTTATCTATGATCTCATGGAAAAGCCGGAAGCGTAGGAGGAAGATTACAATGATTAAAAGAGTATTCTCTATTGCGGTCATTGCCGCTTGTGTCTTGCTCTACATGGTTCCCGCGTTCTGTCAGGAAGATATTACTTCCTTGCTGGATCCGGCTTTCCCCAAGCATGAGAGACCTGCTGCTGTGTTCGCTCACGATGCACATAACGAAATGGCCGGTATTGATGATTGTGCTGTGTGTCACCACGTCTGGGAAGATGGAAAGATCGTTGAAGACGAGTCTTCCGAAGATCAGAAGTGCTCTGAATGTCACGCAGTAAAGCCTGAATCCGGTAAAACCGGTTTGCGCAACGCTTACCATAAGCTTTGCTCTGACTGCCATGTAAAAGAAGACAAGGGTCCCGTATCCTGCGCTGGTTGTCACCCCAAGGGCGGTGCAGCTCCTGCAGCTCACTAGGATCTGATTCTATATGAAGTTAAAAGGCCGTCCTTCAGGGCGGTCTTTTTTTTGTGGCCTCCGGCGGCTTAAGAGGAAGGCTTGCCTGCAATCATATTGAGGAGTATCAATGCCCTAAAATGATATTTTTTTAAGGGTCAAATCGATGCAGATAAATGATTACGATTCATATGAGAATGGTTATTTTGAAAGTTTAGACTTTGATAACCAAGTATTGCAGGAGACAAGTTTTTATCGCTGCACTTTTGTTGCATCATCTTTTCAGTATGCGCAATTTATTGATTGTGAGTTTCAAGAATGTTCATTTGAAGGGTGTAATTTATCTCTCGTCCTGCTCGCAAATTCAAAGATTATTGATACAGAATTTAAAGACTCAAAGTTACTCGGGATCAACTGGGGAAATCTTGGTCCGGTAATTGTGGCTAAATTTTTAAATTGCTTGATGGATAGGTCTGCCTTTAGCGGGCAAAATTTAATGAAGGTAATATTTTCTTCCTGCTCGTTACAAGACGCCTCTTTTTCAGATTCAAATTTATCTCGTGTTAAATTTGATGATTGTGATTTCTCTGGTTGCCAGTTTCACCAGACCAATCTATCGTCTGCTGACTTCAGCACCTCTCGAAACTATTTCATTAGTGCGGAAACCAACAAAATCAACAAAGCTAAATTTTCTCTACCCGAAGCTGTTTCTTTGCTTGCTAATCTTGGTATTGAATTGAAGTAAGCCCCCCCAAGAAATAATATATACTTTCCGGTTGTTAACTATGCTCATAATAGCGCTTTCTGCACTGACCCCTTTGCTCTTGATGATATTGGCCGGATATTTCTCGTATCGGCGTTGCATTCTCCCGGAAAATTCGGCCGAAGTACTTAATGGGTTTGTTTATTATTTTACCCTGCCTGCTCTCTTGTTCAATTCTTTGGCGACTACCCCTTTTGATGAGATCGCGCAGACACGTTTTATCTTCGGTTATCTGACCTCGTTGATCGGAATCTATTTTTTAGCATTTTGGGTTTCAAAATTTGTGCTGAAAGGAGATTTTGCCGACGATAGTATGCGCGCCTGTGCAGCTAGTTTTCCAAACTCAGGTTATCTCGGCTTGCCCATCATGATGTATCTTTTTGATGGTTCTAAACAGGCTCTGCTGGCAACTACCCTTGGTATCATCCTGCCGATTGTGATTGTTATCCTGATTGTTTCCAGTTTCGCCTTGTATAATGCGGATAAGTCCATGTCTCGCGTACGTGTGGTCTGGAATATAGTCGTTTCAATGGTGAAGGCCCCTCTTATTGGTGCTTCGTTTTTAGGAGCGGTCTATTCCTTTATGGATTTTCAGCTTCCGGACTTTATGGAAGCTGGATTGCATAACTTCGGCATGGCTTCGGTTCCGTGCGCATTATTTTCAGTAGGGATTCTTCTGGCTAGGAATAAGATGGAAATGGATGTCGCCAATATAGGCATCGTGAATCTGTTGAAGCTTGTTGTTCACCCATTGCTGACAGCCGTGTGTCTGTTTGCTACCGGGGTCAAGGGACAAATGCTGTTGATGGGTATTTTGTTGACCGGTATGCCTGTGGCTGCAATATCATGTGTGCTGGCGGAGTCCAATAAAACTCTTGAGGCTGAAACTTCAGCCACATTCCTTTTTTCCATGATCATGTACATTCCGATGCTGTACCTGACTCTGTTGCTCACTAATCTGTGTGGGCTTCCTCTGAACTAGTTTTAGCTTTAAAAAAAGTCCGGGATGATTTGATCATTCCGGACTTTTTTTATTGAGCTGCTTTTTGAAGCGCTATGGCGCGAAGTTGTTGCATTTTGGCTTTGTCCTGAAGCAATGCTTTCATATCAGGATTATTGGCTATGATAAAAGATATGAGTGAAGTCGTCAGTGAAGAGTCATATTTGGCTTTGCTTTCAGTGAGAATGATGGCAGCGAGGATTGGGTTGAGTCCGGGTCTATGGCTTCTCTCAGCGATCATACCACAGAAAGCATCTGATATGCCGCAGACTCTTGCTTCAAGGGGAATAGCATCGCCACGGCGCCCCTTGGGGTAGCCGTGTCCGTCCATGCGTTCGTGATGGTCCAGCACGCAGGATTTAATAATTTCATCACGAATTTCAAGGCGGTTAAGCATTTTTTCCGCTATATCCACATGCTCTTGCATGCGCATTCTTTCTTTATATAGTAGTTTTGCGGGTTTATCAGTAATTGTAGTGGGGAGCTGTGTCATGCCCAGATCATGTAGAACAAGACCCAAGGCGAGAGGTTTGAGGTCCATCTTTTCGCCGGGCTTATAAATAAGTTTTAAATAAATGGCGGTTCCTACGAACAATGTATTGACCACATGGTAACAAATATCTTTCTCGCGTTTCAGGGTATTGAAAAAGTGGGTCCACCTGTTCGGGTCAACCCAGACATATTCGCAGAAAATTGCCAGTACGATTCCGAGTTCGTCCAGAGTTTCCCCAATGGGGTTGGAATAAAAGGCGCGAACTTTTTCCAGCACACCTTCGTAAAATATTTCAGCCGCGGCAGCTTCATCAAGAAAATGTTCGGTAAGAAGTGCCCCCAGATTTTTGCTGATGTGCCCTGCGAGAGATGCGTAGTCTTCTTTTGAGATGAAGAGGTTCCCATCTCTACAATAGTTGTTTACCTGTTCCTGCTTTTTATCAGATAGTCTTGTGCCTCTATCAAAAAGTGGGATGACTCTTTCAAACTCATCGTCATGAATACATAGAGATACTGGCAGTTTATTACCGAATGTGTTCAATATATTGAAGCTAATCTGCAGGAATTCTTCCGTTCCTGGATTTTGGCTGGCATCATCATTCATAACGAAATTTCCTTTCTGCGCGGAATAATTTTAAGGGGTTAAATGAATTTAAACATTATTACAGTGGGATTAAAATGTAAATACACATCTTAATATTCTATTAAGCTATTGTGAATTGGTTTCAAGAGTCTTAAAAGTAGTTGTATTATTATGTGCTGTAGTGAAGATAGAGGAGTGCATGTTTTGCTAGGAGGAATTATGGCAGATAAAATTCCAGATAAATTTATGAGTGTTTCAAAAAAAGTATTAGAAGAGCAACCGGATTTGAGAAGAAAGTTGCAGCAGGTGATGGGGAAAGTTGCGGATACGATCGTCAAAGATAAATATATTGACGATGCTCAACCCGAAATAGAGGAAGGAAAAAAGAAGAAAGTGTAGTGGAAAAACAGGATGATTAAAAAAGGTTGTCGCTGTTTGAGTATGATTTCATTTCGCCTCTGTAGGCCGCGAGAATATCTTCCTTGCTGATGAATCCTGCAAAATTTCCGTCACACATCACAGGTAGCGTGGCTTTACCGCTACGGTTCATAATTTCCAGAATTTCAGCCGCTCCCATTCCCTTCTCAACAGCCGGTGCATTTCGGTCGATGGCTACTTCACTGATATTGCTTTGCTGCTGTTCGGGGTCAAGGATTGCGGACCTTGCAGAGACAACATCGACCATTCCCAGAAATTCGTTATTTTCACTGTTTATGATCGGAACATGTGTTTGTGCCGTATTACTCAGTACTTTTAGAAATTCACTTACCGTCATTTGCGGGCTGGCATGGGTCAGGTTCTGGTGAACAAGTTCTTCGGTGTCTATGTCTGCCAGGATTTTTGCGTCAGTCTTCGGGCGCAGTAGCTGCCCTTTTTCCACCAGATCCTTGAAGTAGAAAGATGATGGCTCAAATGCGTGGGTAAGCATGGATGAGATAAAGGTTACTGCCATGATATGCATAACATCCTGATATCCTTGTGTAATTTCCAGTACTAGAAATACACTGGTCAAAGGAGCCTGCATCACACCGCTGACCACTCCGGCCATGCCAAGCAAAGCATAAGATCCTTCCCCGGTGAGCATATGCTGGGGGATCAGTTGTGATATCACCCTGTAGTAGAGCGCCCCGAAGAGCGAACCGATAACCAGACAGGGCGCAAAAATACCACCCAGTCCTCCGCTGCCCAACGTTAGGGACGTTGTTGCAACACGCAGCAGGGCCATAAGTGCGATTACGGCTACTCCAGCAGGCAGAGCACCGTGGATAGCCATCTTGATTGAAGCGTATCCTTCTCCTAGAGCCAGCGGGTGGAAAATACCGATGAGGCCTACAGCCAGCCCTCCGGCGGCAGCTTTTATCCAGGGTTTGTTGGTAAAACTTGAGCAGATTGACCCCACCTGACGAATGGAGCGGACAAAAAAGACCGAGACCAGTGCAGATAACAGGGCCAGCAGGATCGATGTCCCCAGATCGGTAATTCCCATAGGTGCGAATTGTTCGCTGAAGGGAATGACGTTACCTTCAAGGATGCGCGATGTCTGCGTGGCTACAACAGATGAAATGGCAATGGGGATCAGATGGTAGGGGGTCCATTCCCCGAGGATAATTTCCACCGCAAAGATCATCCCGGTTACCGGAGCATTGAAAATAGCAGAAATCGACCCGGCGGCTCCACAGCCGATAAGGGTCATCCGCGATTGTCCGCTCATCTTGCAGATCCGTGACAGGTTCGATCCCATGGCCGCTCCACTGACAACCACAGGGGCTTCCGGTCCGGCCGACCCGCCGCTGGCAATGGTCAGCAGGCTGGTCAAAAGTGAGCTGATGATTTTTATCGGACGGAGGATGCCCTGCTTGAGACCTACCTTGGCGATAACTTCCCCCACTCCATGCCCGCCGGACTCTTTGAATACTTTGCGGCTGAGAATTACAGCTGTTGCCGCCCCTAGCGCAGGGAGAAGGAATATCCACCATTGCCCGGAGTTGCTTTTGCGGAGCATGGTCATGAATTCTAGGGCCTTATTCAGGCTGACAGCGGCAAGTGCGGAGCACGCACCGATGGCGATAGCCGCCAGAATCAGAGCTGCATTGCGGGATGGTGCCCTTTTATGCAGAAATGATTTCAATTCAGCCGGGCTGATTCCGTTGCCTGATTTAAACATGGTCCATGCTCCTGTGCGCTTAGTAAAGCAACCCTACCACAGCACCGGTCATACAGGTAGCCAGTGTTCCGCCGATGACGGATTTTGTACCCAGAGAAACAATTTCAGCTTTGCGCGAAGGGGCGATACTTACCAGACCGCCGATCAGGATACCGAGACTGCCGAGGTTGGCAAAGCCGCACATGGCATAGGTCATGATGATTTGTGAGCGCGGAGAGAGTGCTCCTTCAGGCAGTCCTGCCAATTGCAGGTAGGCGAGAAATTCATTGAGGATGGTCTTGGTTCCCATGAGCGATGACGCCGTATAAGCTTCGCTGGCCGGGATGCCCATCAGCCATACTACCGGCCACATGATAATACCGAGGATGCGTTGCAGGGTCAGCTGCTCTCCGCCCATTTCAGGCAGGTAGGAAAGAATCTGGTTGGTCAGTGAAACCAGCGCAACCAGAACCAGCAGCATGGCTACAACATTGATAAGCAGGCTGACACCGTCGGAAGTGCCTTTGACTATGGCGTCCATGGAGCTGGAGGCAGTGCTTTTGATGGTCAGGCCATCTTCACCTTGATGTCCTTTCTGTTCCGGTACCATTACTCTTGAAATGAGGATGGCAGCCGGGGCACTGATGATGGATGCGGTCAGGATATGCCCGATGGCACCGGGAAGAACCGGATTGAGGATCGAAGCGTAAAGGACCAGAACAGTGCCGGAAATGGTAGCCATTCCGCTGATCATCAGGGCCATGAGTTCACTGCGGCTCATGCTGTTTACATACGGGGCAATGATGATCGGGGCTTCGACCATACCAACAAAAATATTGGAAGCTACGCCTAGTCCCAAGGCTCCACCGATGTCCATTGTCTTTTGCAATGCAAGCGAAAAGCCGCGGACAACCACCGGAATTACTTTCCAATAGAAGAGTAGAGCGGATAAGGCACTGACCACCAGAATAAGCGGCAAGGCGCGGAAAGCCAGAGTCCAGCTTGCCCCCGGAGAGTTTTCGGTAAAAGGCAGCGGCCCTCCACCCAGATATCCGAATACAAAGCTTGTTCCGGCTTGGGTCGCGTTCTGCAATGCGTTCACCGCGTGGTTTAAGTACATGATCATATCGCTGAAAAACGGCACCTTCAGCATCAGCAAGGCGACCGCGAATTGTAACAATAATCCACTGCCAATATTTTTAATGCTCATCCCTTTTTTATTTTCACTGAAAACCCATGCGATGAATATCAACCCCAGAATTCCGGCTAAGCTTTGAACCATTTTTACTATCCTTAATATAAATCAGAGTTTGGAAATTTTGTACGTAATTACATGATCATCTTCAGCCCTGCAACTTGATGAAGGTTCTGCTCCGGTTTTTAATCATGTTTCTTGAACCTTTCCGCATTTGCAGTTAGTATCTTTCAAATTGTGATCCAAGTGGGAATTGTCCATTAGACGAAGCTGCTTTTGCTGCTAAAATAACTTCTGATGTAGGGAATACTTTTATGAATGTTGAGCTTGCCAAACCGTTTATCAAGGCTGCTGTTGATGTTCTGTCAATGATGGCGATGATTACCCCCACACCGGGAAAACCTTATGTGAAAAAGACCAAGACCGCTGTCGGTGACGTTACCGGGCTGGTCGGCATTACCGGTGATATGAATGGGACTATTTCTATTACCTTCACCAAGAACTGCGCTGTGACTATCGTTAAGAATATGCTGGGTGACGATATTCAGGATATTTTACAGGATGTGCAGGATGCAGTGGGTGAGATCACAAATATGGTTTCCGGGCAGGCCCGAGCCGGTCTTGCTGAGCAGGGTTTACAGTTTTCCGGGGCCACTCCTTCTGTGATTATGGGTGATAACCATACCATTACCCATATTGCAACCACTCCCATCATGGCTATCCCCTTTACGACCGATGCCGGGGAGTTCACCATCGAATTCTGTTTTGAATAATTATTATTGAAAAAGTGAGATTGGAATATGTCTATATTGACCGGATTCAGGGATAAATCTTTCTTGGACAAGATTAGTGTCCTTAATGAAGTCGCTACAGCAAAAGATCCTTCAGAGATGGAAGGGTTGCTTGATCTTTTCCAGAACCCGATCGGGGATACATCTGTTGATTACATGGTTGTAACAGCCCTTAACGGTGTACTTTCTGTTGATGAGCAAAAGACTGTTGCCTTGCTTAGTCAGGATGACAGCAAGCTGCGCACCCTGTGTATCAGGGTTTGCGGTGAATTTCGTTTTAAGAGCGCAGTTCCAGCGTTGCTCGAAATGGCCGAAGCTTCAGCTGATTCTGATCTTCTTTTTGAAGTCCTGACCTCTCTCTCCAAGATAGGGGGGCCGGAGGCGCTGGATCTCTTCCGTGCCCAGATCCACAATGACGATGATTTGATTGTGGTCATGGCCATTGCAATGATTGGCGAACTCAAAGACGAAGAATCCATTCCGGCTCTCAAGAAATTTGTAGAGCGTAATAACGAAGATGCCTACTACGAAGTTTGTGACCTCACTACCTGGAAGGCTGTTGAGTGTCTGACCGTTATCGGTTCCGATGAAGCCCTCGACTTCATTGTCGCTAACCTGCACCACCGCAACCCAACCGTACGCCGCGTTGTTACAGATTCTCTGGCCAGTCTCGGAGGAGCGGCAGTTCCTTACCTCGCCAAGGTTATCAGCCCTGATTCCGACAAGGATGACTTGATTCTTGCTGCTAACGTCCTTGGTTTTATTGGTAATAAAGACGGGCTGGATGTGCTCATGGATGCTATTGAAAAACAGTATTCATCTGACTCCAGTGTAAAATATGCAATTTATGAAGCCATCGGCAGAATCGGAACCCTCAAAGCCGTGATCAGCCTTATCGACGGTCTTGAGGATGACGATGAATTGATTCACGTGGCTGTTTTGACCGGTCTTGACGGGCTGGTTAATGCCGGCGTGATCAAGAAGCTGGTGGAAATCATCGGTGGCGGTGGAAGCAAGGCGGGTAAGATCCTGCGCGCAATTGTTACTGCCAAGGCTGTGAATATTTTTCAGGGACTTTACGGTGAAGAAAAGATTGGCCGTTTCCTGATGAATGCTGTTGCAGCATCAAAGGATTCCGAGGTTCACGAAGCATTCCGGGCCAAACTTGCCGAGATTGGCGGCGAAATAGCCGAAGCAGACATGGCGAGACTGCCTGAAGCCGTTGACGCGGGTGGTAAGAGAGCATTGGCTGTTGACGACTCCAAGTCAATGCTTGCCCTTTACCGCAGTATTCTGACCAACGCCGGCTATGAGCCCACAGTGGCTGAGAATGGTCAGGAAGCATACGCTCATATCGAGCTTAATGAAGAGTTTGATGTGATCGTTACCGACATGAACATGCCGGTGATGGATGGTATGGAATTCGTATCCAAGCTTCGCCAGACAGAAGGCTATGCCGACATTCCGGTGATCATGGTTACCACCGAGTCCGAATACTCACAGCAGGAACTGGCCCGCAAAACCGGGGTGAACGACTTTATTACCAAACCGTTTACTGCCGATCAGCTTAAAGCCAAGATTGCTGAATACGTATCTTAGATTTTTAAGGATAAATATAATTCATAGAGAGGGCTGTTACGGTCCTCTCTTTTTTTATGCATTTTGAATTTTGCGGATTGTCCGGGCTACCATTGTGCTCGTCTCACCGCTGTAAAGCATGGCGACATGTCCCATGGCCCGGCAATGGATGATCTCCCATGTTCCGGAATCCGGTTCGAGATTCTTCCACGGCAGTACCATCTCATCTGTAGGTGATATGATGGCTGTTTTGGGGATGTTGGGCGGATACTTGATCTTATTTCCGCCGTTGAAGAGTCCGCTTTGCGGGTGGAGGCTGCGTCCTAGCCTGCCGAAGGCGATGGCAGCAAGATTACTTCCCTTGTATGGAGTTCCGAGTGTGATTATCCCGGCGCAAAGTTTTTTAATTTCCGGGTCGCTGGCCGCTCCGCAGGAAAGAAGACCGCCCAGACTGTGACCTACGAGTACTATTTTTTGTCCTGTTTTTTTGTGCAGTTTCGAAATTATATGAGCTAGTTCCAGCACCAGCTCAGGATAGGATGTAGTAAAGCTGTTGTATTGCCATGTGTGCAGATTACTGAATCCCGCCAGATTCAAACGGTAACGCATGAGCAGCCATGCGGTCTTATTGTGGTATAGGCCATGGACCATGAGTACGGGAGTACTTTCACCGTTTTTACTGAATAGCGGCAGGTTGCAGAGAAAGGTGAAAGGCCGGGTGAAGATCGCAATTACAAGGCTAATGCCGGCTGAGATGGTGGCCCGGCTCAGTTCTTTGGCTGCCCTTTGTATTCCTCTGTTGCGTACTTCTTCCATATTGGTAAGGGCGGCAAGGAGAAATAAAGGCAGTGGCAGCAATACCAGCAGCAGGGCAATGGAAATAAGGATTTTAATCATGGTCATTGGTGGTTCAGGTTAACTTATTCTGTTTTCAATTGACCCAAATTTTTTCCGCCTGCAACATAATTATCAATCTTTATCGGTACAAATGGAGAGTTGAAGTGAAAAATACTATTTTGAGCCTTGATATCGGAAGCGGAACTCAGGATGTTCTTTATTATATGAAAGGCGTGGAGATTGAGAATTGTTTCAAATTCGTCCTGCCTTCGCCTGCCCGTGTGGTGGGAGCTAAGATTGCAGAATTAACCGGACTGGGACGTGATATATATCTTTCCGGGCGGAATATGGGAGGTGGATTCGGCCGTTCTGTTTATCCACACATGGAGGCCGGACATAAAGTTTACGCCCATCCGCGCGCTGCTCTGGCTCTCGGTGATGATTTGAAACGACTGGAGAAGAGCGGGATCATCCTTGCCGATGAAAAACCGGAAGGTTGTGTGGAAGTTACCCTTGCCGATTTTGATTCCGTCTGGTGGAAAGATTTTTTCGCGGCAGCAGGTCTTGATTATCCTGAATACATTACTGCTTCAGTTCAGGACCACGGATATCATCCGGGCAAGAGTAACCGGATCGGGCGGTTCAACCTTTGGAAACATCTTCTGCTTGAGAATAATGGACGCCCGGAAAGTCTTGTCTTCGAAACCGTGCCTGAAGAATTCACCCGCATGGCAGAGTTGCAGGACAGTATCGGCGGCGGAGCGGTGAGTGATACCGGTGCTGCTGCGGTGCTGGGAGCTCTCTTTGTGGATGGGATCATGGAACACAGCCACCGGGAGGGAGTCTGTCTTATCAACGTGGGCAACAGTCACACTGTTTCCTTTCTGCTCTACAAGGGGGCTGTCTACGGTGTTTATGAACACCATACCGGAAACATGACTCCCGAAAAGCTATGGGAAGACTCTCAGCGTTTCAGGCAGGGTAAAATAAGTTTTCAGGATGTATTTGATGATTGGGGACATGGTTGCCTGACTCTTGATCTACCTGAAGAAGCAAAAGGATTTGGGCCGACCTATGTTCTCGGGCCCCGCAGGGCATTGATGCAGGCGCACCCCGTAGAATTCCCCGCCCCCGGTGGAGACATGATGCTGGCTGGATGTTTCGGCCTCATAAAAGGAATGGAAATGAAGGGAATCCTTTAGGGTAACGAATAAAATTACTTATAGTCTTGCTCAGAATGGGTAATGACGATATTGGTGAAGCAATGTTTTGTTAAGTACATCACTGTATCGTCTACAATATAAAATGAGAATAAGACTAAAAGCTATGCTGCGCTTCGTATTGTTTTCACTGCTGATTTTTTTGCCGGGCTGTTCAGAAATATTCGATGAGGGCTGGCTTTCTGCCGAATTGACTGAGCTTGGCTCAGGTAATCTGGACAGGATTCTTATTATTGGTGCAGGTATTGTAATCAGCATTTTATTGGTTTTTATCGGCTTTCTTTACCTGAACATCGATAAGAGAAAACGGGTCGAAGCAGAGCTGCAGCGCGAACGTGACCTCATGGGCAGTATCATGGAAACCAGTCCCATGGGCATTCTGGTGATGGATAAAGATGGCAAAATTACTTTTGCCAATGATCAGGCCGCAAGGGTTCATGGCGTTGCCCGCGAGGAGATTCTCGGCAAGCAGTATAATGACCCGGTTTGGAAAATTTCTTCCCATGACGGTTCCCCTTTCCCGGAGGAGCGGCTGGCTTTTAACCGGGTTATGAAAATTCGCAACGCTGTGCTGGACATCCGGCACTCTATCCATTGGATGGATGGGCGTAAGGTGCTCCTTTCCATAAACGCTTCACCTATTTTCGCCGACGACGGAAATATTAAAAAAGTTGTGGCTACTGTTGAGGACATCACTACCAGAAAGAAAGTAGAGGAAGCACTTAAAGAAAGTGCATACCGTTTTCGGTCGCTGGTCAAGACCGCGGAAAGCGTGATTATTTTGCTTTCACCGGAAAAAAAGATTCTGGAATTCAACCGTATGGCGGAGCAGCTTTTCGGTAGGACCAGACATGAAGTCCTGGGCCGGGACTATTATGAGCTTTTTGTCCCCGAGAGGCTCTGGCCTGATCATAACCGGCAGTTTGCCACTGTTCTTTCCGGAAATCCTTTACGCTTGCTTGAAAGCTATGTCATTGCGCGTGGGGGAACAGAGCGCATGATCCAATGGTCGCTTTCCCGCTTGCTTGATGCCAAGGGCGGGGCTTTGGGTGTGCTTGCTGTGGGACAGGATATCACAGAGCGCAAGCGTAGCGAGGCAGAGCTTTGTGAAGCAAGGGACGCTGCGGAAGAAGCCAGCCGGGCCAAGAGTGAATTTCTTGCCAACATGAGTCATGAGATCCGTACTCCGATCAGTGCGATCATCGGTATGAGCGAAATGACCCTGAATACAAATCTCACCGAGGAACAGCAGGGCTATCTGGGAACCGTAAAAAAAGCAGCAGAATCATTGCTGCATATCATTAATGATATCCTTGATATTTCAAAGATTGAAGCCCGCAAGATGGAATTGCGTCCCGAAGATTTCAACCTTTTTGAAATGCTTGAAAAGCAGCTTTCAGTGCTCAAGGTACAGGCCGAGGAAAAGGGCATTGAATTACGGGCCAATGTCAGTGACGATGTTTCCCGCTGCTACTATGGTGACGAATATCGGCTTGGACAGATCATCATAAACTTAGTGGGTAATGCCATTAAATTTACCGCCAAGGGATATGTTGAAGTCTCTATCAATCACGTAGGCAGTTTTGATGAGGGAGCGACCCTTGAGTTCAGGGTCAAGGATACAGGAATAGGTATTTCTGAGGATAAGGCGGAAAAACTGTTCGAAAGCTTTGTGCAGCTTAATGCCGGATATTCCAAGCGGCATCCGGGCAGTGGGTTGGGACTGGCTATTTCGCGACAGTTGGTGGAAATGATGGGTGGGCAGATTACTTTTACCAGCAAGGAAGGCTGGGGAACAGAATTCAAATTTACTGTTAAACTCAAGTCCAGCGAAGGGGAATGTTTGGAAACCCCGGTTACTATTTTGGAAGCACCAGAATCCGATAATAAAGTTCCGGCCCGCATTCTGCTGGCGGAGGACAATGCTACCAACCAGCTTTACATTGCCCATTTTCTAAATGAGCACGGTTTTGAGGTGGAAACAGCTGAAAACGGACTGGTCGCTTTGGAGTTGCTCAACAGTGGAACTGCTTTCGATGCCGTCCTCATGGATGTTCAGATGCCGGAAATGGATGGTCTTGAAGCGACCAGGAAAATCAGGGAGCAGGGGAATGATATCCCCATTATTGCCTTGACAGCCTACGCAATGGAAGGAGACCGTGAAAAATTCCTGAGCAGCGGCATGGATGCTTATTCATCGAAACCGGTTAAAATTGATGAGTTGGTCAAGATAATTGAGAAGCTCATCCCGCATAAAGCATAAAAAAGCCCGTATTCAGCTGAATACGGGCTTTTCACATATTTCTACTGTTCTTTTTCTTCAATATTTCCCACAAGGTCTTTGTGCAGGATTCCGGCGATCTGTTCTTTGAAGTCCATCAGTTCTTTTTTATTGATTCCGTCAATGATATCCTGAGCGGATTCAATCTCATCGAAACCTTTGTTGGTGGAACAGATAAGGTGGATGCCTATTTTTCTTCCCTCAAGATCCACGGTCCCCAGAATATTTGATTTTTTTATTTTTTTCCTTACAGCTTGCGGAAGCTGGGGAATGGCGAGCAGCATGTCGCGGGGGTAAAACAAATAGCCGAAGGAAAAATTTTCGGCAGTAAAAGCGTCATTCTGGAAGCCGCCGTTAAGGTCCAGATCGCTGCCTTTGGCTGATTCCAGCATCTGCATGATGTCGGATGCGATAGTTTCCGCGTAACCTTTGTCCATGTTGTTTCTCCCTGAAATATTAGTTAGCCTTCAGACTGTTCGTTTATGATGAATATCCCTGCACTCTTTGCAGGGCAAAAAAGAATCAAGCATTTGCAGCATGCGAATGTCAAGCTCATACGGAGGGTTCCTGCAGATGAAATCTTACAGAAAAGAGTTATGGTTCGAAGTTCCGGGCAGAAGGGCTTTTATTAACATTACCCCGGAAGTGGATAAATGCCTCGCGGAGTCAGGGGTCAAGGAAGGTCTTTGTCTGGTTAATGCCATGCATATCACAGCCAGTGTGTTCATCAATGACGATGAATCCGGTTTGCATCACGATTACGAGGTCTGGCTGGAAAAGTTGGCCCCGCATGAGCCGGTGAGCCAGTATCGCCATAACGGCTATGAAGATAATGCCGACGCCCACATGAAAAGGCAGGTAATGGGCCGCGAAGTTGTGGTTGCCATCACTGACGGCCAACTCGACTTCGGAACATGGGAACAGATTTTTTACGGCGAATTTGACGGCGGAAGGCGCAAAAGGGTGCTGGTAAAGATTATCGGTGAGTAATTTTAAAACGCCGGGAGAATGCCCCCGGCGTTTTTTTTATTCTGTATGCAGCGAGGTCTTGCCCCACGGTTTGAAGACCGAAACCCAGACCAGAAAGAGCAGGCAGCCGAAGACAGCAAAAGCTGATATTTCATTGAAGAGTTGGCTGCGCAGGTATTCCGGGGTTTGTAATGCCAGTGCTCCGGTATTGCCGGAAAGACGGCTCATATGATCCAGCCATGGCATGTAGAAGATGAATCCGAAGAGGATGAAGCCTATGTTGATCAGCCATTTGGTGATGATCCATTTGAATTTGAAAAATCCCCACGCACTTTTCCACGCGAAGATAAATCCGGTACACAGGCAGCCCACTGCACCGGCTGTGACCACGTACTGGTCCACAATTTTCAAACAGATATCCCGACCATAGAGGGCCTCGCCTGAAGCTGTGCTGAACAAGCAGTGCAGCAAAACCAGCGAGAGTGCCCCGCCGCCCCAAAGGCAGGCACTGAGCATATGCAGGGCACGTATCCATTTGGTTTGGCAGGTAGTGAGTTTACTCATAAGCTTACATTGATAAGATAGGTTTGATCTGTTCCAGTGCCCAGTCGACTTGTTCTTCCGTGATTACTAGCGGCGGTGCGAAACGGATGATGTTGTCATGGGTTTCTTTGCAAAGCAGCCCGTTTTCCTTAAGCTTTTCGCAGTACTGGCGCGCTCCTCCGGCTTCTTTCTTGAATTCCACAGCCAGCAGCAGGCCGCGTCCGCGTGCTTCTTGTATTTTGCTGTTTTGGATGGAGTTCAGTCCGTCGAGGAATTTCGCACCCATTTTTTCAGCATTTTCAATTAATTGTTCATCTGTCAGGACTTTGAGGGCTTCACGGGCCACAGCGCAGGCCAGCGGGTTGCCGCCGAATGTGGAGCCATGTTCACCCGGTTTGAGCACACCGAGAACCTCGGTGTTGGAAAGCACCGCCGAGACCGGATAAAACCCGCCGGAAAGAGCTTTACCTATCAGGGTGATGTCGGCTTCAACTCCTTCATGTTCCTCGGCGAGCATTTTGCCGGTCCGGCCCAGTCCGGTCTGAATTTCATCAAAGATCAGGCTGATGTTATGTTTGGTGCATATCTCGCGCACCTGCTTCAGATAACCGTCAGGGGGAATGATAACCCCGGCCTCGCCCTGAATGGGTTCGACCATGAAAGCGACTGTGTTGGGAGTAATAGTGGCTTCAAGGGCGTCAGCCTTGCCGAAGGGGATTATCTTGAATCCCGGTGTGAAAGGTCCGAATCCCTTGCGTGAACCGAGGTCGGTGGAAAAACTTACGATAGTGATTGTCCGGCCATGGAAGTTGTCGCCGCAGACAATGATTTCGGCCTTGTCTTCCGGCACTCCCTTGACCATGTAGCCCCATTTGCGGACCGCTTTGATGGCGGTCTCCACAGCTTCTGCACCGCTGTTCATGGGCAGGACTTTGTGGGAATTGGTCAGCTTGCAGAGTTCCTCATAGAAAAGGCCGAGCTGGTCGTTGCGGAAAGCCCGCGAGGTCAGGGTCAGTTTTTCCAGCTGATCCTGCATGGCTTTTTTGATACGCGGATGGCAGTGGCCCTGATTCACAGCGGAATATGCTGAAAGGCAGTCCATGTATTTATTTCCCTCAACATCCCAGACCCAGACCCCTTCTCCCTTTTCAATGACAACATCGAGGGGTTTGTAGTTGTGGGCACCAAATTTGTCTTCAAGTTCAATGTATTCGGACTGTTTCATAGCTTGAATCTCCGTTGGGTAATTGGTTTGAATACATATTTACAATAATAAGTATGTTTTATCCAGCGGAGTACGATGTTTTTCTCCAATATATTAATCGTGTTGAGTTGTTTTTCTGCATAAAAAAAGCCGCATGATTATTAATCATGCGGCATGTGGTGTCTGTGTAATAAGAATTTAAATTTACTGGGTTTTGCTCTTGCCCACTTCTACTTTTTCCACCCATTTGGAGCCGGTGGGAGGTTCGTAGCTGGCGAAAGACTCAATGAGCAGGTCCGGGGTCTCGGCGGTGATCAGCTTTTCCCGGTGCATGTCTTTCAGAAAACCTTCCTCGACAACGCTGTTCAGAAATGAGAGCAGCTTGTCGTAGTAGCCGTCTACGTTGAGCAGACCGCATGGTTTGGAGTGGAATCCCAGTTGCGCCCAAGTGAAAATCTCGAAAATCTCATCCATGGTTCCGATTCCGCCGGGCATTGCGACGAAGCCGTCGGAAAGCTCGGCCATGAGTGCTTTGCGTTCATGCATGGAGTCGGAAACATGAAGTTCGGTCAGCCCGGTATGGGCAATCTCTATTTTATAGAGGCTTTCCGGGATAACCCCGATAACCTTGCCTCCGGCGTCCAGTGCGCTTTGGGCCAGCGTGCCCATTAGTCCGGTTCTGGAACCGCCGTAGACTGTAGTCAGCCCGCGCTGAGCCAGTTCCCGGCCCATGTTGCGGGCCGCTTGTGCGTATTTGGGGTCATTTCCCGGATTTGCTCCGAGGAAAACGCAGATACTTTTCATGAAATTTATCTCCTTGATGCCGGAAAACCAAGATCATTCTTTCTTTTCTTCCCGGTAAAATGAATTATAGGCGAGGGTCAACAGCACCGCGAATCCGGCCGAAGCAACCCCGAGGGCGGCATTGTAGAAGGGCGGGGCCGCAAGTGCAAGTCTGATCAGCAGGGTTACCAGAGCAAAACCGGAGTTCCTGAATACAGCATGGAAAGAGGGTAAAAAACGCTGGGAAATGAGTACCAGCAGGATATCGCTGAAAATCAGGATGGTGTAAAAAGTGCTGAAAAAGTCAAAGGTCGGTCTGCCTGTGGCAGAACAAAAGAGCAGGTATGCGCCGAGGCCCATGAATAGGCCGAGCAGCAGCAACGAAACCAGTTTTTTGGAAGCCACATACCGGAATTTAAAGGACGGTTTTAAAGTGGGGAGCGGTTTTTGGATATGGTAATAGATTCCCAGCAGAACAAAGACTACAAAGGCTCCGGCACCGTCTGAAAGGATCTGGTAGATCGGCGTCATATTCCCGGTAAAGGTGATCGGCTCCGGGAAGTCGACCAACTCCTTGAATGAGTTGCGGATGAGGATCAGGCAGAGAATTTCCAGCTGTTTGCCCACTGATTTGGACAGGGAGCATGGAAGTACGAAAATAAAGCTGATTACCTCCAGCACTAGGACAAGGGTGAAGGCAATTCCGACTGCTGCGTAATGGCTGGTAGGTGTTTTGGCGGCAATGGCTTCGGGGAGCCAGCCCTGCCTGCCCAGCTCTATACCGAGCAGTGCGGCAAGGAAGCAGGCGATCAAAAGTCCGGCAACAGCCCGTTCAGTCCGCTCATTTTTCCAAAAGGCATGTAGCGGATCGAAGGCGTAAGTCGCTAATTCATAAATTGAGTATTTCATAAAAATTTTACCACAATAACCGTGCAGTCGTCTTCAAGGGGAAATCCGCTGCGGTATGATGATACTTCTTCAAGTATTGTATCTGATATCTCCTGAGCCTGCTTGTGACAGGTGTCTCTGATAAGTTGCTTCAGGCGGTCCTTGCCGAATTGTTTTCCGGAAGGGTCGTGCGCTTCCCAGATCCCGTCGGTGTAAAGAGTCAGTATCTGGCCCTGTGTCATCTGGGTTATGTATTCGCGATAGCGGTATTCTTCATCAACTCCCAATGCCAGCCCTTCTCCGAGCAACTGGTCAAAGCTGTCCGTTTCAGGCGAATAGATCAGACCGGGATCATGTCCGGCCCTGATCCAGTTTACGGTTCTGTTCTGTGCGTTGCAGATGGCCATAAACATGGTCATGAAATGTCCGGTCTGGGCACAGTCCATGGTGATGAGCCGGTTAATGTCCATGGCTGCTTCAACCAGAGTTCTCCCCCGGCCTGAAAGGGCGCGTATGTAAGCCCGCGCACTGGTCATGAGCAGGGCCGCGCTTATGCCGTGCCCTGATACATCGCCTATAGCTGTGGCGAATGTGTTCGGTCCGCAGGTGGCGCAACCCACGAAGTCATAGTAGTCGCCTCCGGTCTGCTCGGAAAAAATGCAGCGTGCGCCGATATCGACACCTTTTACTTCAGGGGGAGCTTGCGGGAAGAGTGACCGCTGTGCTTCATCTGCCAGACTTAGGGCCTGACGTATTTTGGAATGTTCCCGTAACTGTGGAACCATATAGTTAAAGTTCTGGGCAAGGTCGCCAAGCTCGTCCTTGGAGTGAAAATCGGCTCTGGCATTCCAGTCCCCTTCACCCACTTTAATCATGGCTTCGGAAAGCTTACGGATGGGAGTGGAGAGGCTTTGTGATACAAAATAAGCCACAATGGCAATGGATAAGATTACCGCAATTGCGATCAGCGAAGTCCCTTCATACTGGTTGGCTATGCTCTCACGGACATACTGTTCGGCTTCGTCAGCTTCGGCAGTGAACTCATGGATAGGGGTGATGATCAGGATGGCTACTGCCTTATGGATCGGGCTGTAGGTCCAAAGAGAAGGAATTCCCTTGGAGTCCATTTGTAGTACTCCGGTATTTCCGGCCTCCACATCGGCTATCAGTGTCTTGAATTCAGGGTTGTCTTCATGCATCCATTCCGCTTTCGGGGGAGCCTGCCAAAGCCGTCCTTGTGCGGTGCGGATGGATTCGTTCTGTTGTTCTCCGTCGATCTTTCCGATTACAAGCAGAGAGTTCTGATGTGTTTCGTCCCGCCGGAGAGTGGAGACCATGATAACCTTATCTGTTTCCGCCTCTGTCGATGCAAACGCCTCGTTAAGGCTTTCACCGATTGGAATTACCAAGGAGGCTGCACCTATAAATTGCCCCTTATTGCCGTAAAGGGGGATCGTTAACCTGTTGCAGAGTGTTTTAGTTGCTGCATCTGTGGAGGGTAGGGTCCAGGTTGCTAAATCGTTTTTGCGGGCGTCCTTATACCATTTATGTCTCCTGGGGTCGTATCGGCGGGGAAAAGAATCGTGGGCCGGATAGGTAACAGTCAGGCCGCTTTCAAGTATTATTTCCTGCCAGAGAGCCAGTTCTTTCAGGGATTCGGCACAGGATTTAAAGTCATCCAGCAATGGAGCAAGGCGGGCTATTTCCGGTTTTGCCTGTTGGAGTGAGAGTCCTTCCGGCATCCAGAAGGATATATGGTTCCGTGAAATAAGGAGGTCTACCAGATCTCCCCGCTTTATGCCGTCGGTAGTGGGATGTTGTTTGTCCCTGCGGCGATCCCCATTGTTTTTCAGGGCTATTTTTTTATAATCCGGGTCAATTTGAAGTTCCGGTTTGTTGTAGCCGCCGCTGGGACTGGTTATGAACTGATCCTTGTTTAGGAGGGAAACGTCATTGTCGTTAAGGCGCAGTTCAGCTTCACCCTGAATGCTTTTCAGGGTGGTACGGAAGAGTCGGTCTTCCAGATTGATTGTGACCGCTGCTGAGTGTGCCTGCTCTGCAAGGTTTTGCGTGGCCCTTTCAAGCAGGGTTACTCTGGTCTGCATCTGTAGGTCCGAGCCCAGTTCCTTCAATGAATTCAGGCCGTGGGTTTTAAGCACAAATAAGGGGACCAGAGAAAAGGTCAGCAGGATGATGAGTATTTTCCAGCGGAGTTTCATGGCCTTATTTAAACCTATACTCAGTCATTATTCAATGAAGAAAACGTTTAAAACGTATGCTTATTTATATTATTGCTGGCTGAAAAGGACCGTGAGTGCAATGACCATCCCCAAAGAAGGCAGCAGGTTTGATAGGTTGATTCTCTTGATTTCAAGCAGTGTCAGGCTGATGCCGATAATGAGCAACCCTCCGCAGGCGGTAAGCTGATCGATTATGAGCGGGGAGAACCATTCCTGAAAAGAGCTGGCGAAGAGAGTCAGTGCTCCCTGATAGAGAATTACCGGGATAAATGAGAAAAGAACACCCACACCGTATGAAGAGGCGAGGGCAATGGAAGCGAATCCGTCGAGAATGGATTTGGTGTAAAGGATAGTTGTATCGCCGTTGATGCCTTCCTCAAAGGAACCGATAATAGCCATGGCCCCGATGCAGAAGATGAGGGATGCGGTGATTATTCCGTCGACGAATCCGGTATCGTTTGAGCCTACTTTTTTCTTGAGCCATGAAGCCCCGTGCTCGAACATGGTATCCAGTCGCAGCAGCTCCCCGAGGATTCCCCCGATAAGCAGACTGAACATGAGTACAAGAATATCCTGAACTTTTAGAGACATCTGGATGCCGATCAGCATGACGCCGAGGCCCAGAGCCTGAAAGATTATTTCGCGGATGCGTTCAGGAAATTTGCTGTGCAGAAGAATACCGATGATGGAGCCGCCTATGATGGCTGCACCGTTAACAAGTGAACCTATGGGAATCATGGGAATCTCTTTTTTAAATTATTGGGGGGGAGCACGAAAGTAGCATTGAGTTACCCAGTTTACAATAGAGTAAAGTCGTATCTATTCATTAATTACAAGTTACTTATGTTTTGGAGGCGGAGAAATCTGGATATGTTCCTAAATAGGCTTGACAGCGGTAACGTCATCTAATATTAACAATCCCTCACGCATGCCGGGATGGCGGAATTGGTAGACGCAGCGGACTCAAAATCCGCCGGTAGCAATGCCTTGCGAGTTCGAGTCTCGCTCCCGGTACCAGATATTACAAGGACTTACAGCTTTATGGTTGTGAGTCCTTTTTTTGTGTCTGGTGTTTTGTCCCCCATTTGAAGGTGAAAGGGGATGAGAAATGCTTTAAATCAAGGTGTCCGCCTTAAGAAGGATTGAGCGTTTTTATTCAGGGGGCAGGTATGGACGCACTTATTTTCCCCGGCAAGGGTAAGGACTGGCTTGCTGGAATAGGGGAAGAGGTGCTTAAAGCTGGGTATCAAGCTGCTGGTTTGGATTTGGAAGCTGATTTTTTGAATCTGACGTTTTCGGAGCAAGTAGCGCAATCAAAGTAGTTTATTGAAAGTGAGTGGGACCGCTGCCCCTTACTTATTGGTAAAAGCTACGGGGCTTATTTGATCCTGCACGCCTTAGCAGACCTTCCCCCATATCCGGGGGCTGTCCTGCTCTTCTCTCCGGTGAGAGGCATGACCGTTATGAAGTCCGAGAAAGGGTTTATGTTTTCAAGGCCGCCACGGGCTAACTTCCTGTTGCCGCTGGCTGAACCCGGTGCTTATCCTGCACTGCAAGTCTTGAAATACACACGGGGGCTGAGGACCCTATCTGCGATCCTGAGCTTGCCGTGCGTTTTGGTGGGCTGGTTGAAGGGTGCAAGGTGGTTGTTGTGCCGGATTCTGGGCATAGGTTGCTGCCTGAGTATCAGAATGGGGTTTGGGGGAAAATACTAGGGCGTTATTTTTCGCTCGCTGAAAAAGGAATGTAGTAGAGCCATTAATCCTGATAATGTTAGCCAGAAAAAAAACATATCGAGATTTAAAATACTGTTGACTAAGAGATCAGCTCCTTTCCAACTAGAGTGTAGTTCGTTTATCTGCAACCCTTCACTTATGCTGGTCGTCTCCCATACACCATTTTTCATCCAGTTTAGGCATTCGTATGCCACAATTGAAACGGCAGCAAAAGCAGAGTATTTTGCTCCACTATAGAAAAAAGTCATAGAAATTATCCTGCTTCAATTTTAATCTTTACATAAAATATTTTTTATCAATCTCTGCTATAATCAACGTAAAAGTAGCTATGACAAGAACAGAAATTTGAATTCCTAAGTGGATATAGACAAAATACAATATGCAACAAACAATAAAAAACAAAATAACGTAGAATAGAACAGCGGAGACATAGAAATCACTGCCCAAAAAAAATGATAACAGAACTCCAAGTAGTTCTACAACAATATTTCTTCCAAACAACAATGTGAGCAAAATCAAAAAAATCAAAACAGCAATAGTCGTCGACATCTCTTTGTCTTCCTTATATATGAAATTCATCTATCTGTATTGAAAAATGGTCCAACTCCCAATGACCAAATCAGCACAGTTAGTGTAAAAAACCTTCTTTTCATGTCGCCCTCCATCTTGACCTGTTGACGCTAGTCTAATTCTCAAAATAAAAAAAGCCCTCCCGCCACATTTAGCAAGAGGGCCGCTGCTCATGTTCGCCGTGATTCTAATCCAGATGTTTCAAGGCGTCTTCGTGATGGATAAAGGTCACGTTGATAATCTGCTCCGGGTCCAAGGCGTCATATTCTTCTTGTGTGAGGGTTGAACCTTCCATTGTCCAAAGTTACCCGTCTGAATGTAAAATGATTTGATGTTCCCGCCCACGTTTGGGCATGGTCTTATCTTCCATTTTTTTCAGGCGGTGTTTAATAGCCATCACTGTCTTCCTCCAATGCCTGTACTCGCTGCTCAAGGTCCGAGGTTTCGATAACTTTCGACATTAGCTGTGCACGGTAGCCCCCCCCAAGTTGGCCCCCAAGTCACCCCCCAAGTTAAAGCATTGATTGAAGCCATCTCTGGCAAAATGAGCCGTGATGAGCTGCAAACGGCTTTGGGCCTTAAAGACCGCAAGTCATTCAGGGAACTTTACCTCAAACCTGCACTTGAAGAAGGGCTCGTGGAAATGACTATTCACGACAAGCCCAATAGTATGAATCAGAAGTATCGCTTGACTGAGAAAGGGCAACTGGCTGTATAGTGCTAGGGTCTTTTTCGAGTATTTTGAAGCAGATTGATAATGGTGTGCCTATTGTCGAACTTTGCCTAGAACACGGGTATAGATTGTCTGGATTTTGTGTAGAAAAAAATGTTATTAAAAGATCTTGAAATAACAAATTATCCATCGCGCCGACGGAGTAATTGAGATGAAAGCACATTTTAATTTTGAAGATCTGAGCCAGACTTTTGTCGGGGCGTTTGCATTGGCGGTACCGATTTCTTTTTCCGAGGAAGCTTGGAGCATAGCCCCATCTTTACCGTTGCTGAATTTGCTTTTGATTTTTACTTTGTCGGTTTTATTTTTAGCTTTTTTTACTTATGAAAGCGTCTTTCGAGGGAACGTGCAACATAGGATCGGAGCTTTCTTTTTTCGTCTTTTTGTTGCCTATACTATTGCAAGCTTAGTGGTTGCTCTCCTTCTTTTTGCCTTGGATAAGTTTCCGCTAATTTCAGCTCCTGAAGTCGCAATCAAACGCCTGATCGTCATAACTATGCCAGCTTCTATGGGCGCTATTGTCGTAGACAGTTTTGATAAGGAATAAAGGTGCCTACCCTGATAGTGTGTGCTTTTTTTCATTGTTGGTCATATTTTATAAGCTTACCTGGTAAATCAGCTAGACTTATGTAGTAACAGCACTAGAATATAATTCTGTATTTGTTTGTAATTGCAACCTAAGTGTAAGTTGTTAATTAAATAAAAGTCTTCGTCTGTTGCAGTTAGTGACGTCTTCCCCGGTTGTTGCCTTTACCAATCTGGCAGATATATATTTAAGCCATATAATCTTAAGCCCTTCCATTTTGAGTGAAGTGCTACGGTTTTTTTCGGTGAATCAACCGAAATTCAAAAATTATTACTCGGCTATGACCGGCATAGTCGTTGTCTGCCCACGATGGTTGCGGAAAGTGTATTCCTTGTCGTTTTTGTCCACGCAATAGTAATCCGGCATTAGTGGGATCTTGCCAATATTGGTTGCGCAGACATACATAGGTTGGGCAAGGCCCGTGGTATGCCCGCGTAGCCCATCACGGATGAGTTCTGCACCTTTTTCTATGGGGGTGCGGAAATGGTCGATTCCGGGTGCTGGTTCACAGTAAAATACGTAATAGGGGCGGATGCGGTATTGCAAAAGCTTTTGGTGTAGGTGGCGGAAAGTTTCCAGATCGTCATTAATTCCCTTGAGCAGGACCATCTGATTGCCGACGTTCACGCCGCAAGTTACGAGATCATAGACTGCCTTACGAGTTCTAGGTGTTAGCTCTTTTGGGTGGTTGCACTGGGTATTGAGCCAGACAGGGACATCGTGGTCTCCACCCAGAATTTCAACCAGTTCAGGAGTGATGCGTTGCGGCATGGCAATGGGTACGCGGCTCCCGAAGCGAATCATTTCTACATGTTCGATGGAGCGCAGGCTTTTCAGCAGAAATTCAATGCGATCATCGGAAAGCAGCAGCGGATCTCCACCGGTGACTAATACATCGCGGATTTCTTCATGTTCCCGTATCCAGTTTATTCCTTCCTCCAAATCAAAGCGCAATTCCAGATTCCTATCTACCACCAGCTCCTTACGGAAGCAGTGCCGGCAGTAATTGGCGCAAATATCGGTGACAGTAAAGGCAATGCGATCCACGTACTGGCGGGCAATGCAGTCAGGTCTTTTTTCTTCGGTGTCGCGGTTTTCTTTCCAGACCAGATAGTTATCCAGCCCGTATTTGTTCTCTGTTTCCTTGAGCGAGGGAATAGCCTGCATGCGGATTGGACAATTAGGGTCGTCTTTGTCCATCAGTGAAGCCATATGTGGGGTTGTTCCCCATTTGGTATTCAAAGTGTTTATTGCTTCTTCTTCGTCAGGAGTAACGTTAATGTACTGCTTGAGATGGTCAAGGGAATCGACCATGTTTTGCATCTGCTTTTTCCAGTCTTCCATGAATTCTCCATGTATTTATTGAACACCAGTTCTAGAGGGATATTTAAATTGAAAGGTGTTGATTTACAGGTTGGTTTTAAGTTTGGTTCGGTTCAGCTAGATAAGATTTAAATTGCCGGAATTTGACTGCTGGGAAACAAAACAGGTCTGCTGCTCCACCACAAGGCGATCTATTGGGTATGCACAGGGTAGGCGATGTACCTATTTGTGCCATGAGGTCTTTGTTGCTGGCCGCAGATTTGAATTCATTTGAAATGCCTGCTAATGTATATTCTTTATTGGATTAATCATTAGCCATAGAAAATCCCTCGTGGGCTCAAGTACAGACGACAGCTTTGAACGTCTCTCAGAACCCGTTTCCGAAGTCTTTGAATCATATTCTTTTTACTGACGGCGGCGGCAGTATCTGCTCGGCCAGTGTCGGGTAGCGGATTTTTTTGAATAGGTTGAGTGTGGTTAATATCACTGGTGGAGTGGGGGGGGATTCACATTTAAAAATTATAACAAGGAAAAATGCTAGAACCAATTAATTCCGTTCTTGGTAAAGGATCGTCAGTTCGTTTTGATTTTACTTATTCTCTTTGGTGGAATGTATTTTTGATTACAACCGGGTCGGCAATCTGTGCCATTGCAGTAAAAAGCCTTGCCGTACCGCATGAATTCCTTGCTGGGGGAATTTTTGGTCTAGCTTCTCTTATTTACTATAAATCAGGAATTCTCTCGCCCGGCTGGGTTTTCCTTGTCTTGAATATTCCGCTGTTTGTTTTTGCTTGGGTGAAAGTAAGTAGACGTTTTTTTGGGTATAGTTTGTATGCAACCGTGGCTACAACTGCTGCCTACGAACTGATCAATATCCCTTTGCCTGTGCATAACCAGATATATGCCGCAGTGGCCTGCGGAGCCTTGATGGGATTTGGGGCAGGAACTGTGCTTCGGTCTTTGGGGTCCAACGGCGGACTTGATGTTTTTGCTGTGTATTTGTTTCAGCGATTTAATATCGGGATAGGTAAAGTTTATCTTACTTTTAATGCCGCTCTTTTTTCTCTCAGTACACTTGAATTATCTCTTGATATTATCATAGCATCCCTTATTCTTGTTTTTATATCATCTGCGGTTGTGGAGCAGACACTATCTATGTTCAACCAGCGCAAAGTTGTACTGATCATTTCCGACAATATTGAAATGATCAGCCATGATATTCTGCATGAAATGAAGCAGAGTGCTACTTTTATCAAGGGGCAGGGTGCATATTTACGTGAGGATAAAGATATTTTGATGACAGTTGTTAACAACATCCAGTTGAAAAAACTTGAAGAGATAGCCTTCAGGCATGATGAAAGAGTGTTGTTCATTGTTGAAAATACATTTTCAGTTATCGGTTCCAGCTTTTCTAAACGTAAAGTCTACTAATTTAGCGAATTCTGATTCTGACTTTCGAATTGTATCTAGATTTCAGGTTGCCAAGTATTTTTAAACTATTTTTCATTATTTGAATTAACCTGAACTGCTTGTTAGAGGTTAGTCTTAAATCAATTGCCAACACAGGAACTCTCTCGTGAGCTCAAGTACAGACGACAATTTTGAACGTCTCCCAGAACCCATTTCCGAAGTCTTTGAATCTTTTTCCGACTATATTCTTTTTACTGACGGCGGCGGGCGTATCTGCTCGGCCAGTGCGCGGGTGATGGAATTCTTTGCCTGCCCATTGAGCGGGCAGTTCCTTTGGGATATTCTGGGCGTGGAGGCTTCCGGCATTGATGAGTTTATTAAAGCCTATCCTGTGTCCGGGGTGCATGAAATCCCATACGGGGAGAGTGGTGGGAGCTACTCCCTGCGTTTGATCCCCCTTGCGGGACCGTATTGCTCTGAAGGTTATGTTGCTGTGGTGACCAATAACGCCCCTTTTGTGGAATTGCATGAGTCTTATGAGGAGCGCATCGAGGATAATATTGCTGCTCTTGATGATAGTGTCGCTCTTTTTAATGCTTTATTTGAAGCTGCACAGGACCCTACTTTTCTGGCGGACTCCTCTTTTAGAATACTTACGTCCAACCCCGCTGCAGAAAGACTTTTCGGGGCCAGTTCTGCTCGTTCCGGTAATAGTTGCCTGAGTCTTTTCAGTGCGGAATCATCCAGAGTTGTCCGGGACCATTTTGAGACTTGCACCACCGATATTCCGGTTCCATTTGATGAATTGCTGCTCACGAGAAATAGTTCTGGAAAAGAAATTACCGTTGAGCTGACTATGCATAAAGTTCGGCTTCAATCGGGCACAGTATTTCATGTCGGACTTAGGGATATGACTGATATTCAGCGGCTTGAAACTGGGTTGGAAGAGACTCGTGAGCAGGTTGACGGCATGAACGTGGCCCTGCGGACAGTTATTGAGTCTGTTGAAGAAGAGAAGAAGGATATGCATGAGGATTTTGCCTTGCAGGTCCGGGAACAGATACTGCCGGCACTTGACCGGATGATTAAAGAACCGGTTCCGCAAATGCGTATAAGCTTCGGACGATTTATCAAGGAACGACTTTCCGCTCTCGCCGGGGAGACCGGGGATCAGTTTGAAGAATTGCTGCTGAAACTTACCCCCCGTGAGGTGGAAGTTTGCCGCTATATTGAGTCCGGCAAAAGTACCGAGCGTATAGGTGAACTCCTTTCAATTACTGCTGATACCGTTCGCACCCATCGCAAAAACATTCGTCGCAAGCTTGGCCTGAAAGGTAAGAGTGTGTCGCTTATTTCTTATCTTAAACACCACGTCAATTCTTAAAGTTTTTGGGTATGCGCTATACCCAATCAGTACCCGATAGATCGCCTTGTGGGTAGATTATAAGTCTGTATTGTTCCGAACAGCGACAGGCTTATCTAATTTATTTTTTACCTATCTGCACACAAATGAAACCTGAAGACATAGCAAATGACAACCTACGAAACGCAATTGTAACTATTGTGTTCTCATTCGTTGCATTGTTTTTGTTTCTTGGATTTTCATATGTGCATCGTAGTGAGATTCAAAAATCTACTTCAGCACCTTATGTAATGATATATAAGAGTGCGTATCTTCAAAATTAGTTCACATATTCAGGAGAAAACATGAGACGTTTTACTGCCTTATACCTTGCGGTGTTCACGTTGTTGATCGCTGTGGTCTTAACCGGTTGCGCCCAGAAGGAAAAAAAAGGTCTTGAGAAGGTCAAAGAGAGCGGGGAAATAAGCTTTGCCATGAGTGGCGGTTATCCTCCTTTCAACTATTTTAACAAGCAGAATGAGCTGGTCGGTTTCGATGTTGATGTGGCCAAAGAGGTAGCAAAACGTCTCGGCGTGAAGCTGAAGCCTGTCACCACTGAGTGGAGCGGTATTATTGAAGGACTGCGTTCCGGTATTTACAACGGCATTCTCGGCAGTATGGCTGCAACCGAGCAGCGCAGGAAGGTCGTAGACTTCTCTACTCCCTATTACTACTCCGGCGCACAAATGTTTGTCCGCGCGGATTCTCCGTATAAATCTGCGGATGAACTGAAAGCTAAAGCCGTAGGGCTGGTTACAGGCACCACCTTTGAGCAGGACGCTAAGAATCTCGGAGTCTCCGACATTCGCCTCTACAAGGACGACACCCATACCCTGACTGAACTTTCCAGCGGCGTAATTGACGGCGTTATTACGGACCGTGTTGTGGGGGTTAACGCCATGAACAGCGGTAAGTTTAAGATTAAGCCCCTTGGCTCACCGTTGCGTAAAGAAGACATCGCCGTTGCATTTCGCAAGGAAGATAAAACCCTTACGGATGAGGTGAATAAGATACTTAAACAGATGCATGAAGACGGAACCCTTACCAAGTTGAGTAAGAAGTGGCTTAAGGTAGATATTACCAATAAATAGAGAGGTATAAGGGGGCGAAAAGCCTCCTTTCTTTTTTGAATAAAGGAAAGACAATGTATTTCGATTTTGCAAGTCTGCCGGAGTATCTTCCGTATTTTCTCCCGGCGGCATGGATGACCCTTGAGATTACCGTGCTAGGCATTCTTCTCGGGCTTGTCCTCGGTCTCATTACCGTATTCATGCGTATTTCCCATAGGCGGATATTCAATCTCCCGGCTCATGCATATATCTATATAGTCCGTGGTACTCCGCTCCTGTTGCAGTTGTTGTTTATTTATTTCGGAATGCGCAGTCTTGTCGGGCTTTCCGCTCTTCCGGCTGCTGTACTGGCTTTGGGAATTCATAACGGGGCTTACATTGCCGAAATTTTCAGGGGCGCTATTGCGTCCATTTCCGCCGGGCAGATGGAAGCTGCCCGCAGTATCGGGATGAGCTATCCTCGGGCGATGGTCAGAATTGTTCTCCCACAGGCTTTTAAACGTGCGATTCCTGCTTTGGGAAATCAGTTTATTATTGCCCTGAAGGATTCTTCCCTTGCCAGTACGATCACCATTAATGAGTTGCTGCTCAAATCTCAGCAATTGGCCTCTTCTAATTTCATGATGATGGAAATGCTGACCATAGCCGGAGTTTTTTACCTTATTTATACCGGTGCGTTTACATTCCTTTTTCATGCAATCGAAAGAAAGCTCGATACTAGCAGGGCTTAAGGAGAAACTATGCAGGATACTATTAGTATAGAAGGTGTTCATAAATGGTTTGACACCAACCATGTACTTAAAGGTGTTGATCTGAATGTTGGCAACTCCGATGTGGTTGTGGTTATCGGGGCCAGCGGTTCCGGCAAGTCTACGCTGCTGCGCTGTGTGAATCGTCTTGAAACATATACCGAGGGCGAAATCAGCATCAACGGGGACATGGTTCCCAGTGATGAAAAGGAAATTAACTCTATGCGAAGCCGTGTGGGTATGGTTTTTCAGCATTTCAATCTTTTTCCGCATATGAGTGTGTTGGGTAATGTCACCGAGGGGCCGACTCAGGTCAGGAAGATGCCCAAAAAGGAAGCTGTGGATCTGGGCATGTCTTTTCTGAATAAAGTGGGCATGGCTGAAAAAGCGGATGCCTACCCGGAAACATTGTCCGGAGGTCAGAAACAGAGAGTGGCTATTGCCCGTGCTTTGGCTATGGAGCCGGAAGTAATGCTGTTTGATGAACCTACTTCTGCCCTTGATCCTGAGCTGGTTGGCGAGGTGCTTACTGTAATGCGTGACCTTGCTGACGACGGCATGACCATGATGGTCGTGACCCATGAAATGAATTTTGCAAATGAGGTGGCGGATTCCGTGGCTTTTATGGATCAGGGCGTGATTCTGGAACAGGACACCCCCTCCCGTTTGTTTTCTGCTCCGGCGGAACAGCGGACTCAGGAATTCCTCTCTCAAATTTTATAAAAATATATAGGATAACATGACTGTTTATACAGAACGACAGGAAGCATTGGCTTGTGTGATTGATGACGATTCTTCAAGGTCTGATTGGACTGACTGGAAATGGCACATTCGCAATACAATCAGAACTGTCTCCGGCTTTGAAAAAATACTCGGCATCAGATTCAGCGATACTGAACGCAAAAAACATGAAATGACCCTGCGCAAGTTTCCGCTGGGCATTACTCCTTATTATCTTTCCCTGATTGATGTGGAGGATTATGAAAATGATCCGGTGTTCCTGCAATCTTTTCCCAGCCCTGAGGAATTGAAGATTGAACGCTGTGATATGACCGATCCGCTGCATGAGGATGAAGACAGCCCGGTTCCCGGTCTCACCCACCGTTACCCGGATCGGGTGCTTTTTCATATCAGCAATCTTTGCTCCATGTATTGCAGGCATTGCACCCGCAAGCGCAAGGTGGGGGATCAGGATTCCATCCCCTCCCGCAGTCAACTGGAAAAGGGGCTTGAATATATCCGCAACACTCCGCAGGTTCGCGATGTTCTTCTTTCAGGCGGTGATCCGTTCATGCTTTCAGATGAGAAGCTGGATTGGATTCTGACCAAGCTCGGTGAGATTGAGCATGTTGAAGTTATCCGTATCGGAACCCGTATGCCGGTTGTGTTGCCTTACCGTATTACCGACAATTTGGTGAATATGCTTAAGAAGCATCATCCGCTCTGGATCAACACCCATTTCAACCATCCAAGGGAAGTTACCGATTCATCACGCGGGGCTCTTGCCAAGCTGGCCGACGCCGGTATTCCACTTGGTAACCAGAGTGTGTTGCTGGCTGGGATCAATGATTGCCCGCGTTTAATCAAGACCCTGAATCAGAAGCTGGTCAAGAATCGGGTCCGCCCATACTATTTATACCAGTGTGATCTTTCCGAAGGTTTGAGCCATTTTCGAACTCCTGTGGGCAAGGGCATTGAGATCCTTGAAAGTCTGCGCGGACATACCAGCGGATTTGCCGTACCGACATATGTCGTGGACGCTCCGGGCGGAGGCGGCAAGATACCGGTTATGCCCAATTACATTGTTTCATGGGCCACCAACAAGGTTGTCCTGCGAAATTACGAAGGTGTCATCACTACGTACACCGAGCCGGATTCATACGAACGCAATGCCTGCGACCGCAATTGCACTGAATGTAATCTCCAACTTAAAGAGGAAGGTGCCGAGGAGAAGGCTATAGGCATTGAAAAACTGATTTCCGACTGGGACGACACACTCAGCTTGACTCCTGAAGATAACGAAAGGGCGGAGCGTAATTCAAATGTCGCATGATTCCATCCTGACTGTAAGTAAAAGCACCATCCAGATGGGTGGTTACAATGACCGTATTTATTTGATGTCATTGGCTGCTGAAGATGGACCTGAAATTGTGGATGAACTTATCAATATGGCTGTGGCTGAGGATCTGTCCAAGATCTTTGCCAAGGTTCCAGCTTCAAAGAGCTTACCTTTTTTGTCCTCCGGTTTTGAGAAAGAGGCTGTGGTTCCGGACATGTTTGATGGTGAAGATGGTCTGTTTTTGAGCTTCTATCGCTATCTTTGGCGTAAGGAACAAAGTGACAGGGCTGGACTTGATCATGTTCTTTCTGTTGCTGAAAGCAAAAAGGGTAAGGGGAATGTTTCAACCCTGCCAAGTAGTCTGCGTATGCGCAGACTTATGCCGGAAGATGCGCACTCGCTTGCGCATCTTTACGGCCGGACTTTCCAAACTTACCCATTCCCGATTACTAATCCTGAGTTTCTTTGTCAGGAGATGGAAGCGGGAGTGCGGTTTATGGGGGTATATGAAGATGCAAGATTAGTCGGTGCTGCATCTGCCGAAATCAGTTCTGATGGATACAGTGCGGAGATGACTGATTTCGCCGTTGATCCCGGTTGCCGTAAGATGGGAATTGCTGGAGCTTTGTTACGTGCTCTTGAAAAGGATTGTTCTGAATCTGGTATAAAATGCTTGTTTACCATTGCCAGAGCTTGTTCTTATGGGATCAACTCTTTGTTTTCCAAGGGAGACTATGAGTTCTCTGGGCGGTTACGCAATAATACAAATATCAGCGGGAAGCTTGAGTCTATGAATGTTTGGCATAAGTTTGTTGAAGTTTAGTTTTTAATGTCTTGAATTAATGACTCTTTGGTTGTGAAAGAGATCCGTTTCAGGCCGCTTTTTTCTGCAAATCTACATGTTCAAAAAATGATCACCTCGTCTCAATTTCATTACTGCTGGCGTCAAGTCGTGCGACATGGTTGATCCAGCTTTGGGAGGCTGTATGCTATAACCTTTCAAAAAATGCATACGCCCCAAATATCGTTTCAATGTTTTCATAAATCGAAGATATTGATTTTGAAGGGGTTTAACCTTTGTTTGATTAATGAGGTCGTGACTGTGATTCTGCAAATACTTATTAAGGTGTTTTTGCTGTTGTTATAAATACTGATTAGCCTCTTTTGTGAGGGATATTTTGACTTTTACACCAGAATACAACCGCCACCAAAGCCCAATCCACCTAACCCTAAACGCAGAAGACATGCTCAAACACGTGAGATCCTTCTCCCGTGATAAAGAGAATTCTTAACGGTTACTTTCCCTGCTCAAAGACGGAGCACAGGGAAGCTGTTTTCTGTTTGCTATGAAGATTGTCAAGCAAATTCAGTCACATAGAAATTGTTAACTGCTTCGCTTGTGATGCCGTTAGGCCTTTGGCAGGTGGACATATATGGTTGTCATTTCGGGGGTAGAACAGTTTAATTCAATATTGCCTTTTTGAGCTTTGACCATCAACATGGCTAGGTATGTTCCCAGTCCAGTTCCGAATTCTTTGCCCGACGTAACCATTTTGTTGAAGAAAGTGTCCCTTATGCTTTCTGGGACTTCTCCGTAGTTACTGATAGCGATGGAACAATATTGGTTTTTACTGAGGATAACTGAAATGGGTTTTCCTTGAGGAGAAGCTTCTAATGCATTTGTAAGTAAGTTCATGAAAATGCTGTAGAGAAGAAATTTATCGCCAGTTACGGGGAAGTTGTCGCTTTGAGTGTCATCGTCGTTCATGCAGGTGATTGAAATTTCATGTTCGTAATTTGAATGGGAACTAGCGATACGCTCAACAACAGTTGAGATTATTTTGAATAGGTTTACAGTTTTAAAATCTTTTTTATAAGTTCCTTCTTCAATACGATAAAGTGTTAAACTTGACTCAAGTATCTCAAGCATTCTTTCCCCACTGTCCCGGATCAGTCGCACAATGATCTTTTGCTTGTCAGTTAAGTTGGGATCAGAAAGAACCGATTCTGGCAATGATGCCGATGCTATCAAAGCACTTCTGAGATCGTGGTGGATCATTTTCTCTATTAATTCTCTCGCCTCGATTTCTTCATGTAAACGTTCTATTTCGGTTTTTAGTACAGATATAGATTGATTTGCATCATCCAAATCAGCAATACTTATTGTTAATTTGGCATCTGTGATACGTTGTTTTTTCTCATAACCATCAATCCTATCTATGTCATTTTGAGATTTCGTATCAAGTTTTTCCAGATTTAGTTTGAATATGTGACGCTCAGACTGCATTTCTGTGATCACATCATCCTGCTCCAAGATAGTATCCTGGAGTTTGGTTTTTTCCATATCGCTTGTTGAGGTTGCTGTTTTGTCCCGTATACCTCTCATTATAGTCGCAATTGTTCCAATTAAAATGCCAAGTAGTAAGGATCCCAGAAGTACAAATGCGCGTGAGATTGGAATAGACCAAAATAAGAATGCGATCTGAATCTGCTCAGTATTTTGGATGATGAACAATACAAAAAAAAGGATTATCAATATGATGACGGCTAAGTATGACTTTTCTCTGATTTTTGTTAAAAGTTTCATCATCAATACCTCAGGAGATATCCATTTTTTCTAGATTAGGAGGCTGGTTCTTTTTAGGAGAATATTTGCCACACCAGTCTGTTTTTTCTACTCGTGGCCAAACTCCCATGGCGTTATTTGAGATTGGAGAAACTGTTGGAGGCGAGAACCTGCATATTCCGTCTTCCTTGTAGTCCATTTGGCTTGGAAGGTAATAACGACAATTTTCACATGATTTATCCATTGAATGACCTCCTTAAAAGTATCGCTGTCGGTAAAGTTGTGCGTTTTTTTGATTCTCCCTTTAATCTTATGACTTCTATAATCTTAGGTCAACCGGCATGCAAAAAATAATGATCGGTCCTGATCCCGCCCTACGAAGTTTGTTTCATTTTAATGCCTAATAAAATAGTCTCTAAATTGATCTATGACTAATTGGGCACCACCGCCCCGTATGCCGATGACGGTGATGCCCGGAGGTTAAGGGAATTAGTCGGTTTTCAATTTCACCCAGTACTCATCATACAGCTTCATGGATTCGCCTAGGTAGTCCTGAAACTCCCCGCGCTCGATTATTTCCTTGGAGGGGTAAACGATGGGATTGTTGCGTACCTCTTCGGGGATGAGTTTCATTGCTGCGGCATTGGGTGTAGAGTAACCCATCTCGGTGGATATTATGGTGGCCACATCTGGGCGCAGCAGGTAGTCGAGGAAAGCGTGTGCCTCTTCGATGTTTTTAGCCCCTTTGGGAATGCACAGGGAGTCCACCCAGAGGTTGTATCCTTCCGGTGGATAAATATACTTGATATCGGGATTTTCCTGATTGGCGATGAATGCCTCTCCGTTAAAGACCACGCCCACGGCAACTTCTCCAGCGAGTAAAGCCTGTTTGGGGGAATCTGAATCAAAGACGCGAACGCTGGGGATCAGGCTTTTCAGCTTCTGGTGGGCTTCTTCAATGTGTGCGGGATCGGTTTCGTTCAGGGGGTAACCGAGCAGCTTCAAGGCAAGAGCAAATACCTCGCGTGGTTCGTTGGGCAGAAGTAGTTTACCTTTCAGTTCCGGTTTCCAGAGGTCGGCAATGGATGTTACTGTGTTTTCGTCCAGCATTGCGCTGTTTACGGCGATGGAGGTTGAACCCCACATATACGGGATGGAGTATATGTTTTCCGGGTCAAAAGACTGGTTGGTAAACTTGGGAGCAAGGTACTCAAAGTTGCTCAGCTTGCTTTTATCCAGCGGTAGCAACAGACCCTGACGGCGCATCAGGCTTACATAGTCAGAAGAGGGAACGATCAGGTCGTAGCCCTGTCCAGCCAGTTTCACCTTGGTGTACATGGCTTCGTTGCTGTCGTAATTGGACATGTGGACCTTGATTCCGGTCTCGTTGGTGAAGTTTTCCACTACTTCATCCGGTATGTATTCGGACCATATGTAGAGGTAGAGTTCACCGCTTGCGGCAAAGGTCTGGGTGCAGCAAAAAAGAACGATGGCGATAGCCAGCAGTGTTTTTTTCATTATCTTCTCTCCTTAAGCAGCCGCCGGGATAAAAGCACGGCAAGCACAGTTATAGCGATCATCACCACACTTAGTGCGTTGACGTCAGGTTTAATTCCTAAACGGACCATAGAATATATCCGCAGGGGCAACACTTCATAGGTCGGACCTGTGGTAAAAAAGCTGATAATTACGTCGTCAAGCGACAGGGTGAAGCTCAGCAGCCATCCGGCCATGAGGCCGGGTAGAGCCAATGGGATGACAATCTTTTTGAAAACCTGATATTCGCTGGCCCCCAGATCTCGGGCGGCTTCGACCACAGTTCTGTCGAATCCCTTGAAGCGTGAGTAAACCGTGGCTGTTACAAAAGGCACGCAGAGGGTTACGTGTCCCATGAGCAGGGTCCAGAAACCAAGGGTGAAACCTGCTCCCATGAACAGCACCAGCAGGGAAATGCCGATGACGATATCCGGGGACATCATCATAACGAACACGCTGCCGAATACAGCACCCCGCCCTTTAAAGCGGTATTGATGGAGCATGAAGGCGGCAAGGGTTCCAATCAGGCAGGCGATTGAAGCCGAAATCACGGCGATGGTCATGGAGCGCAGTGCCGCATCAATCAAAGTGCTGTTGGCGAGCAGCTTTCCATACCATTTGAGAGTGAAGCCCTTCCATGAAAGGGAATATTTGGAAGCATTAAACGAGTATACCGCCATGACTGCCAGAGGAAGGTATAGGAAAATGTATACCAACCCTACATACAGGGACTTGATGAATTTATTCATATCTTGAGTCTCCTGCCGGAACGGCGCATGCTGCGGTAGTATAAAGCCAGCATAAGCCCCATTATCAGGGTCATGGCAATGGATGCGGCAGAGCCCATGGGCAGGTCCCTTGCGGTGAGGAACTGGTCGCGGATGTAGTTGCCCAGCAGCATTGTCCGCGCTCCACCGAGAACGTCAGGGATGTAGAACATTCCTAGTGCGGGAAGAAATACCAGCATGCAGCCGGAGACAATTCCCGGCATGGTCAGCGGGATAGTTATCTTGCGAAAGGTCAGCCATTTTCCGGCTCCGAGGTCTCTGGCGGATTCCAGCAGACGATGGTCCAGTTTCTCAATGGCGGCGTAAAGCGGCAGAATCATGAACGGCAGCAATGTGTAGACCAGCCCGATAAATACTGCGGACTGGGTGTACATGATCTTGATGGGTGCATCGATCAAGCCGAGGGCCATGAGAGTCCTATTCAGGATGCCGTCAGCTTTGAGCACTGCAACCATGGCGTAGGTTCTGATCAGGGTGTTGGTCCAGAACGGAATCATGACCAGCATGAGCATGAGCCGGGAAGTTTCTTTTTTGGCCCGTGCCGCGATGTATGCAAAGGGATAGCCGATGAGCAAACATAGCAAGGTTGCTGTTCCCGCCATAAGCAAGGACTCTGCCAGCATGGTTCCCAGTGCAGGCTCGAAAAGGCGGAAATAGCTTTGCAGTGAAAAGGTCGGATCAATAAGCTCGTCAGTATGACGGGTCATGAAGCTCACGCCCAGAAGCATTACAGTGGGCACAAGACCGAACATAGTGATCCAGCCCAGCACTCCCCCGATGATAAAACGTTTGAACAAGCGTCTATCCTTCATGGGGCAGGACCACCTCCCAACCTTCAAACCAGCCTACGGCAACGCGGTCTCCGGCATGAAAATAAAGGGTTTCGGCATCTTCATCGAAGAATTCCGAAACCAGAATCTTTTTGCCGTCATCCAGGGTGATGTCCAGATCGTAGGTAGCGCCTTTGTAGTAGGTATGTTCCACCCTGCCTTTGAGCAGGGCTTTTGAGAATTTTTCAGCCAGTTCAGGGTCATCTTTTACCTCACGCATGACCTCAATCCGGAAATCTTCCGGCCTGAGCAGAACGTGGACTTTGTCTCCCTCGGAGAAATCACGTTTTGATTTGACGATGACCGGGACTCCCTCAACTTCGGCATTGAAGCTGTTCTCCTTTTGTCCGGTTATTACTCCATCAAGCACGTTGATTTCTCCCACAAAACGGGCAACGTAAAGATTGGCGGGATCTTCGTATATCTCGCGGGGAGTGCCTATCTGTTCGATGCTGCCCTTGTTCATGACCACTACCCGGTCAGACATGGTGAATGCTTCTTCCTGATCATGGGTGACCAGAATAAAGGTGATGCCGAGGGTGCGCTGCAGTTCTTTGAGTTCCTTCTGCATCTCCTTGCGCAGACGGTAATCAAGGGCCGACATGGGTTCATCCAGAAGTAGAACGCGGGGTTTATTGACAATAGCGCGGGCAATGGCAATGCGCTGCTGCTGGCCCCCGGAAAGTTCTCCGGGCATACGCTGGCCCATGTTTTCCAGACGAACCAGTTTAAGGGCTTTTGCTACTTCGCGATCAATGTCTGCGGTGTTCAGCCCTGCGATTTTAAGGCCGAAGGAAATATTGTCGTAAACACTCATGTGCGGAAACAGGGCGTAGCTCTGAAATACGGTATTAACCGGACGGTTTTCAGGCTCAACTCCGGTCATGGACTTGCCGTCCAAAAGAATTTCACCGCTATCGCACTCTTCAAAGCCGCCCAGAAGGCGCAGCATAGTTGTCTTGCCGCAGCCTGAAGGACCAAGCAGGGTCAAGAATTCACCATCGCTGATGGAAAGGTTGAAATTCTTGAGCGCAACATCGCCATCAAACGATTTGCTGGCACTAGATATAGATATTACAGGTTTTGTTTTCACAATCTTTTTAGGGCTAGTGGTTACTTGGGCGGGCCTTGGTCGCTACTTCGTGGATCGCAGGCCATGACATATTGTTTTATCTCATGCGCAAGATCAGAGTGTACGTGTATCGATTCGTAGTCGGTAAATGGTTCGTTTATGTATTGGAGAATAAGGTTCTCATGGCAATCATGGACAGGGCATACCCCGGCAAAGAAAAAGCCCATCTCTTCAAATCTGCCTGCCATCATCGGGGTTGCAGGGTCTTCCAGTGGAAGAGCCATTTGGATCGCGCTGATTCCCTGAGAACAGGCATGTCGGAGCCTGTCTGAGACTTGGGCCAATACGTCTTTTCCGTATGATTCAATGCCTATCATGGACCAGCCTTCCACAAAGTCCGTCGTACTCCAGAGCTTTGTAACCTCTTCAAGTTCCGGTTCTTTGTCTGGGGTATAGTCGATTTTTATCTTAAGGCTGTGTGCCGCATATATGCGCTCAACAATTTGTTTATGCTGCTCAGGAATATGCAGCTCTTTTACTTCGAATTCCTTAAGACGTTTTGTGTAAATGACATTGCCGATCCGCATCTTGTCATCTTTATGATCTCCCCATGAATGGGATGCCGGACTGGTATCCACAAGCAGTCCGCTTTCCATAAAATTGTTGCTGAGAACCGAGCGTTGCGAATGGACATGGCTGGTGACGGCGAATACTTCGATAGCGTAGACCCCACGATCCACGGCATTCTTTTCCAAAAAATCAGCCATGGCTGTTGCCCCGCCCTGCGACCTGAATTTCGGACTGACTATTCCAAAAGTCAGCTCTTCAACTTGTGCTCCGGGTGCGCTTTTGAGTAATGCTCCATGGGCAACCATTTCATGCGTGTCGTTGGTTTCAAAAACGACTGAGACCATTTCTTCTTCGGAAATCATTTCACAAACGCGTTCCGGGTAATAGATATGTTCACTGAACAAGACATTACCGTGGGATTGAAACGCGAGACGGGAAATGGGTTCAGCATCTTCCGGCCTAGCAAGGCGGAGCGTGCATTCCAAGCTGCTGCTTGTTTTGGACCTTTGGGGGATGTTTGTTTCTTCGACAATCTTTGCAGGCAGAAATTTTTCCATTGAAACTTTTCTATATCCGCCGGAATCGGTGGAAAAAGAAGTCCTGTCCAGCATTTTTTCGATGAGCATGAGACTTATGCCTGTCACATCACCATGCGCCATGGCCCGTGAGGGATCATATTTTGGCAATTGATCAATCTTCAAGGGAAGGCCATGAAATTTAATTGCCAGACTTATACCCAAAGCGGTGCGGAAGATGCTGATTTGTAATGTTTCTGCGTCACCGCCGTACCCGAATTCAAGCGCATGGGCGAAAGCCTCTTCCATAGCAAGGCTGATTCTGCCGATATCTCCGTCAGGAAATCCTACGCTTTCGGCACATCTTTTGGCACTGAAAGTGGCAATTGGAATGTACTCCGGGTTAGCGGGTAACTGCAGGGTAAGTTGCTCTGTTTTTTTCATGTTTTCTGCCTGTGATTGATCATTATGGATTTTTCAAAAAGTGCTGAGTATCAATTGGCGCATGCAGCGCGTGCATCTTGATGCGTTAACAGCATAATTGTTTACCATATTTGACACAAACAATTCCGCCTACCAGGACAACGTGCTCCTATCCCTTCCCGCGGGTCTTGTTGCTGCCCGGTTTAGCGTTCTTCTCGATAAATTCTATGACCTTCCCGGCAATATTTTTTCCTGTTACCTGCTCAATTCCTTCCAATCCGGGAGATGAGTTTACTTCCATGACTACCGGACCGTGGTTAGTCCTGAGCAGGTCTACGCCGCAGACGTTGAGGCCCATGATTTTAGCTGCCCTGACTGCTGTAGAGCGCTCTTCAGGAGTAATTTTTACAGTGGAAGCGCTTCCGCCCCGATGCAGGTTGGAACGGAATTCTCCTGCAGGAGCCTGCCGCTGCATGGAAGCCACAACTTTGCCTCCAATGACGAAGCAACGAATGTCGCTGCCTTTTGCATCCTTGATATATTCCTGAACCAGAATGTCTGCTTTAACTCCCTGAAAAGCTTCGATAACACTTTTGGCTGCCTGATTGTTCTCAGCCAGAACAACGCCGATGCCCTGCGTTCCCTCCAGAAGTTTAACAACCAGCGGAGCACCGCCGACCATTTCAATCAGGTCGTCAGTGAATTTGGTGGAGTTGGCAAAACCCGTTACCGGAAGGCCGATTCCTTTGCGGGAGAGGAGCTGCATGGAGCGCAGTTTGTCCCGTGAACGAGTGATCGCAACGGATTCGTTGAGGCAGTATGTTCCCATCATTTCGAACTGGCGGACTACGGCTGTGCCGTAAAAGGTGATGGATGCACCGATACGCGGAATGACCGCATCAACGCCAGAAAGATCTTCCCCTTTATAGTGGATGGTCGGGTTGTGGGAAGCGATGTTCATGTAACAGCGTAAAGGATTTATTACGCATATTTCGTGTCCTGCCGCTTTGCCTGCTTCCACTAAGCTGTTGGTGGAGTACAAGGAGGCTTTTCGAGATAGAATTGCTATTTTCATTTTATAAACAAAGGGGGATAGAAGGTTGAAGAGTTGTGTTTGCCTGCCTGATATGAAAGTTGCGGGTCTACAATTAGCCTGCCGCGCATGGCTGATCTGCCCAGCAACATGCGGAATTTCATCTGGTCCCGGTTGCTCAGAGTCAGGTCGATTGTCCACTTACACCCCGCAAGACTCAGGGTTGTTTCGATGACATATCTGTTCTGCGATTTGCCGCCGGAGTTTTTCACCATGCGGCGGTCAACCAGTTTTGCTTCACAGGGCATGGAGATGTCGTGTCTGCCCTGAAGGGGATGAATGTTGAATCTGACGAAAGGAACCCCGTCTTTATCAAAGGGCTCAATATCGAAAGCGTGAATGGCCGAGGTTGCAGCACCGCTGTCGACCTTCACTTTTATTCCCGGAACGCAAAAATCGGGTAGCGAGACCCATTCCCGCCACCCGATGATCATTTTAGGTTGCTTATGAGTTGTCATTTCCAAATCCTTAGGTCGTATCTGAAGAATATCCTGAAAAACAGGTAGACCTGAAAGAATGGCTTCTTTCAGTGGTAAAATCGTATATCAAATGTTGAGCGATGTATTTGTTACCAAGCATCGTCGGTTCCGTATTGCATCTCGTCTTCAAGGTTGTAGCCAAGTATTTTTATGCTCATGTCATCGTCCGTTTCAGTCACCACAGCCTGTACTGTGATCCATCTGTCGATGTAATTGGTAAGAAGTTTACTGAATTCGTCTTTTTCAATGCAGAATTCTTCTTCGCCGTCCACAAGTAGCACTAGTTCGGATACTGTTTCATTGTCCCATCCTGAAGGCACAAGCTGGCCGTATAAAGTATCCTGATAAATATCTGATCCCATTTTTCCCTCAGCAGTTTTTAGTAGAAAGCTTCAATATCTGAACTCAGGTCGCAGCGGTAAACGATTCCCCCGTTTTCCGGGATAAATTGTTTGATGAAACGAAGTTCAGGACTGAAATTGTTTGCTTCGCAGAAAAGACGTGCTGTTTCATAGGATCTGTCTGTCTTGGTTTCCAGAAAGATGCTGCTGCCGCTTTGGTTTGCGATCAGCTTATTCATTTCAGTCAGTAAGGCGGAGCCAATTCCAAGTCGCTGGAATTCGGGTTCCACGGCAAGAGCATATAATTCATAGTTCCCCGGCCAATAAGGAATGGGGCCGAAACAGAGGAAGCCGATTATTGCTTCCCGCCCGGCATCTTCTATGGTTGCTTTGAGAAAAATATCAGGTTCACTTCCGTTTCCGTATGCGCTGTCCCAAGCCAGAGATTCAGCGGAATCCATTTCTGAAGATGAAAAGAGTCCGCTTGCCGCAATCATGTTTAAAATTATTTCAACATCGTCCGGTGTGATCCACGAAGAGATTTTAACCTCTTGTGTTTTGACAGATGGGTCTTCCTGTGAAGTCATCTCTCTGTTCCTTTGTTGTCGGTTTTAACCTGCATGAGGGGGCGAGCGCGTCAGACAGTTGCTGCATGCTTCCGGTGGCGTGATTCTCCCGTCACTCCTCGACCTTTACAATTGGTGTGAAACTTTTCAGTAGAATGGATTCCACGCCATCCTTCTCTTGAATCAAGCCAGTGAATACGGCTTCCTGCTGAGAAAGGGTTCGCAAAGCCGGGAAACATTCCAAATTCTCCACACGCAGCTCCCTCTCATCACGGCACGCAACTAGAATACCGGTCACTTCAAAACGGTCATTCCATTGTGCGGGCAGGACCATTCCTCTAACGGTGGTCATGATGTCTTGTTCTGATGTTGATGAATTTTTCATGAATCCTCGCGCCATTTTTAGTGGAAGCGCTAAAGCACGAGGGATGCCAAGTTTGTAAAGGCTTAAAATTATTCGTTTTAACTGTGATAGAAGTGAGTGTGATAGGAACTGTTGGTTCTTATTGTGCTTTTAAGTGAACTTAAAAGCCAAAACCCAGCCTTGATTGAACAAGACTGGGTTTTATTTTTTTGATATTTTTGTTTTTTATTCTAGGTGCTTAAAAATAAATAAGAACTTTTAGTTCCGATTGAATGTGGTGTGAGAATTATTACTTCCTGTTTTTAAAGTCGGTCCTTTTGAGGCCGTGGCGATTCATCAGTTTGCTTAGTTGACGGGTCGTTATACCTGCCTTTTCCGCAGTGGTTTTGATCACACCGTTGCACTGCTCAAGCAGGCTGGAAAGGTATTGTTTCTCAAACTTGTCTATGGTTATCTGGCGGGCTTCCTTGAGAGGAAGACTGGTTTTAACCGGAGACGTGACTACTTCGCCCTGTACATCCATCAGGTCAGGCGGAAAACTTTCCGGCTGGAGGATGTCGCCGGTTTCCAGAATACAGGCCCGCTCAATGACGTTTTCCAGTTCGCGCACGTTTCCGGGCCAGTCATATTCGAGCAGGGTATCCAGCACTTGCGGGTGGATGCCCTTAATTTCGGTGTTCAGCAGCCCGTTAAACTGTCTGATGAAGCCTTCGGAGAGCCGGGGGATATCTTCGCGCCGTTCTCTCAATGGTGGAATTCGAATGGGGAAAACATTCAGCCTGTAAAAGAGGTCGCGCCGGAATTTACCTTCTTCGCAAAGCTGGCCCATATCTTCATTGGTCGCGGCAATGATGCGTACGTCAACGCAAAGGTCATTCTCGCCGCCGACACGCTGGATGATGCGTTCTTGAATAGCGTTGAGAAGCTTGACTTGTACCGACTGGCTGACAGTACCGATTTCATCAAGAAAAATTGTGCCTTCATGGGCCAGTTCGAATTTACCCAGCTTACGGCGGATGGCCCCGGTAAATGCCCCTTTTTCATGACCGAATAGTTCGCTTTCCACTAGTGTGTCAGGGATCGCCCCGCAGTGAACGCTGATGAAGGGCATCTCCTTGCGATTGCTGTGGGCGTGGATGAGCTTGGCAATGAGGCTTTTTCCGGTTCCGGTTTCACCTGTCAGTAAAACCGTTGTGCGGGTTCCTGCTACCTGCCTGATTTTGGCGAAGACATCGCGCATGGATTTACTGCGGGTATCCACGTACTCCAGCGAATCTTCATTCCAGAACTGTCCCCTGAGATAATCCAACTCAGATTGGAGCACATCGGATTCGCGGACTTTTTCCATGACCAACCCAAGTTCTTCTTTCTCAATGGGATGGGTCAGGTAGTCGAAAGCTCCGGCTTTTACCGCATCAACAGCTTCTTTTGTCTGCTCTTCATTTGCCATGACGACGATGGAAGCGGAAGGGTAATGTTTCCAAAGGTCATCAAGGGCCTTGGTCATGGATTTGCTTTTATTTTGCAGCGACTCAACGTCTACGAAAAGAGTATCCACTTCCCGGTCATTTTCCGGGCTGGATGATTCAGTGGACGTTTCGGTCAGGATTTCTTCAATCTGGTCGATTTGATCTCCGATTTCTTCCGACCTGTTCCCATCACGGGTTATCACTAGCATCTTTCTCATAGGTTACAACTCCTTGTGGAGTATTTAAGGCTATGTTGGGTTGAGCACAATCAGAAAGTTGAGGGAATTAACGATAGCAAGATTTGCTTATGTAAAGAAGCGCATAATTAATTAAAATAAAAAATAATTTTTCATCTCCTCGAAAAATAATGCAAAATCAAGGAGATTAAACTTGAACATATGTCGGTACGAAATTTAGCTAGACTTCTCTAATTCAAAAATTAGATCCACGTAGCTTCATTGGAGCATGTTTTTTCATCTTCCCATAAGAAATATAAGTAAACTCACTCGCCCGAATCATGGCATCAGTCCGCAAATGTGCATACCATTGATGGTGTTGCGTGGATAAGATGCATTGGGAGGGTATAGATATTCAGGTAATTTGCTGGGCGGTAAGGGATTTATCCCTGTGGATGTTATTTAATTAAATTATTAAATGTCAGCTTGGGGTGTTTTCACTTCCTGAAGTAAATATTTAGGAGCGAGGGTTGTTGCATTGTGATGCATCCCTCGCTTTTTGTCTGTCAGCCGCTATTGTCAAATCATAAGCAGAATGATTTGTATGGATTGTATAATTAAATTTGATTGTTGGAGGTGGGTAATTGAAAGAGTCATCAAAAAGAACAAAAACGCAAATTAAATCAATCGCAATACTTACCTATCTGGTGCTTTCTTCACCTGTGTGGGGAATTGGCGCGGTGGGCATCTATTCTGCATTCAAGGCTGAGTGTTATACGTTGGGTTCAGTCTGGCTGGTTCTTGGTGTTCTCTGTGGTGCAGCTAAATTGTGTGACGCTGATTTTTTTATTGATTTAGAAATGAATATGGATTTGAAAAAAAAGTAAAAACCATTCATGACGCAACATGTATAAAATTTAATAAGAAACAAGTTAAAAGTCGTCAATTTTCTCGAATACGTAAATTATGGTCTTTTTATTGACCATATCTGCTAACTGGACTATCAAAAGCTCCCAAAGGGCGCTCAGCTCTCCTCAGTCTGTCCAAAACATTCCTTTTCCCCGTTAAAAACGTCGAAACGTCTGTGCCGCAGTATCTTCTGTCCGGGAGGTCAGGCTGAAAGCTTATCTTATTATTTTTGCAGCCCTTATTATGCAGGAAGGATTGCCCGCCGGGGAGATTCGTATTCATTTATTTATGCCGGTTTCGCTTGCTGTCGTGGAATCGGCTTTAAGGAGTTACAGCACATGCAAAAAAGAGAAACATGGGGCTCGCGTACCGGGTTCATCATGGCTGCGGTTGGTTCCGCAATCGGATTGGGAAACATCTGGCGTTTTCCGTACATGGTTTATGAGAATGGCGGCGGCGCGTTTCTAATCCCTTATTTTGTGGCCATGCTGGCTGCCGGTGTGCCGTTCATGATTCTTGAGTTCGGTCTGGGGCAGAAATTCAAAGGTTCCGCACCGAAAGTATTTTCCTCCATTTCCAAGAAATGGGAATGGCTCGGTTGGTGGCAGGTCATGGTTTCCTTCATAATTACCACCTACTACGTGGTTGTTGTGGCTTGGGCCATCAATTATTTCCTGTTGGCTTTCAATCAGGGCTGGACAGACGCGCCTAAGGACTTCTTTTTCGGTGAATTTCTCGGTCTGACCGATTCCCCCATGAACATGGGCGGGGTTCAGACTTCAATTCTGGCCGCAACCGGGGCTGCATGGTTGATGACTTTCGCAGCTGTATTTACCGGGGTTAAAAGTGGTATTGAGCGGGTCAGCAAGATTTTCATGCCCCTGCTCTTCCTGCTGGTCTTCATTTTCATTGGTCGCGGACTGATGCTGCCCGGTGCTCTTGACGGTTTGGATTGGCTTTTCAAGCCTGATTTTAATGCTCTCAGCGACGGCAAGGTCTGGGCGGATGCTTTCGGGCAGATTTTTTACAGCTTGTCCATCGGATTTGCGATCATGCTCTCCTATGCCAGCTACCTGCCGAAAGATTCCGACATCAATAACAACGCCTGCATGACCGTATTCATCAACTGCGGATTCAGTATCATTTCCGGGATCATGATCTTCAGCGTGCTCGGCTACATGGCCCATCAGCAGGGAGTTCCGGTCAGCGAAGTTGCCGGGTCCGGTGTTGGACTGGCCTTTATCACCCTGCCCACAGCCATCAACCTGATGCCTGCTCCGGCATTTTTCGGAACCCTGTTCTTCCTCGCACTGACTGTTGCGGGACTTTCTTCCATGATCTCTCTGGCAGAGGTTGTTGTTTCCGCGCTTATCGACAAGATGGCCCTTTCCCGTAAAATGGCAGCTACCATTTTCTGCGTGCTCGGCTTTCTGGTCAGCATCGCATTCACCACCGGTGGCGGCTTGCTCCTGCTTGATATCGTGGACCACTTTATCAACAACTTCGGTATCCTCATGGGTGGTTTCATTGAAATCATTTTCATCGCCTGGTTCTGTCGTCTTGATGATCTGCGCAACCATGTGAACATGACCTCTGAAATCAAAGTAGGTGCACTCTGGCTGAACAGCCTGCGCTTCGTAGTTCCCGCCATGCTCGGTTTTATGCTGGTTTCCAACTTCATTGGTGACCTTTCCAACAACTACGGCGGCTATTCAACTACTGCAACCGTTGCTTTCGGCTGGTCTACACTTGTGATCTGCCTGATTTTCGGCCTTGTCTGCGCACGAAGCGGACAGGGATTTGCCAACATAAGCGGTATCAACAGAAGTTTCATGAAAAGGAGCTAGTTATGGAATTCGGAGCATTTGTTATGATGCTTTTCGGACTGGGCATTACCTGGGGCGGAGCTTCTCTCTGCTTCCGTATTGCTTTCAAAAACCAGTAAGCATCGGCTGTAATTAGAATGATTAAGCCCTCCTGCGTTTATGCGGGAGGGCTTTTCTTTTGGTGAGATACTTTTCGGAATCGCGCAAATCGTTTTCACTATGCGTAAAAAATTAAAAATCTTGATTTGAATCTATTAATAACTGTAACGTGAACGTTGCTGTTTTGTGACGAAGTGGTGGTGTTAGAGTTTGTATGTGCCTGTAACAACGTGCATAATTTATAGCTTGTTTGTTACATAAACATGGAGTGTGTCATGAAAAGGATTCTCGTATTTGTTTTGTTGACTGTATTTGCGCTGGCCGGAACCGCTCAGGCGGAGACCCTGAAACTGTTAACCTGGAAAGGATACGCCCCCCAGAAACTGATTGATACTTTTGAAAAGGAAACCGGGATCAAGGTTGAGGTGACTTTCTCCAACAACGAAGAAATGATCGCTAAGCTGCGGGCCACCCGTGGTGCAGGATTTGACCTTGCCCAGCCTTCTCAGGACCGTATTTCCTCTGTTCAGGCTAAGTTCAAGCTGTATCAGGCCATGGATTATTCCAAGCTTGATTCCAGTCTGTTCATTCCTTCCATGCTCACAGCCGTTAAGGCCAATACCCTTGTTAAGGATAAGTCCTACGCTGCTCCTTTCTGCTGGGGAACTTCCGGCCTGATCGTCAACAGCGACAAGGCTCCCGAGGCAGATTCCTTCAAGGCATTGATCGACCCCAAATACAAAGGCCGCGTCAGCTACCGCTTGAAAAGACCTACTCTTATCGCCATGGGTTTTGCCCTCGGCTATGATCCTTTCGCTCTCTATGATGATCCCAAGGCCTATAAAGCAATGCTTGATAAAATTGCTGATACGCTGATCAAGTCCAAACCCATCGTAAAGAACTATTGGGCCAACGGAGATTCCCTGCTCGAATCCATGCGTTCCGGTGAAGTCTTTGTTGCCATGGCTTGGGATGCCGGCGGATGGAAACTCCATGCCGACAACAAAGCTATTGATTTCAAAGCTCCCAAAGAAGGAGCACTCGGTTGGATCGATACCTTCGCAATCCCCGCTAAAGCTAAAAACGTTGATGCCGCTTACAAGTGGATCAACTTTATCATGAAGCCTGAAAACGCAGGTTATTTCTCTTCCAAAGAAAAATACGCCACCGCATCCAAAGATGCTTTGAAGTTCACCGATAAAGCTGTGGCAGATAATTTTGCTCGTTCTTTTCCTCAGGAAGTTATCGACAACATCAAGTGGTATCCCCCGGTTCCTGCCAAGCTTGAAAGTATGGAAGGCAAGACTCTCGATAAAATCAAGGCTGCCAACTAAGCTTTTTGTTAAAAACATTCTCTCGGCGGAGGGTCTTCGGACCTTCCGCCTTTCCTAAATTTTCTACCCCGGACGATGTTCCATGATTAATGACCTTTCTGTTTCCGATATGGTGAAGAGGTTCGGCGATTTCACCGCCGTGGATGGTGTTTCCTTTGATGTTCCCGCCGGATCGTTTTTTTCAATCCTCGGACCTTCCGGTTGTGGCAAGACTACACTGCTGCGCATGATTGCCGGGTTTGAGGAGCCTACTTCCGGGGATATTGAAATCCGGGGTGGAAGCATGCTCGGAGTTCCACCCAACAAGCGTCCGGTTAATCTGGTTTTCCAGCATCTGGCCCTGTTTCCCATGATGAATGTTGCTGAGAATATCGCCTTCGGGCTTAAAAGGCACGGTGTGGGAGAGGTTGAGATTAAAAAGAAAATCGAAACCATTCTTGAGCGGGTCGGTTTGCCCGGATACGGAAGCAAACAGATCAACCAGCTTTCCGGTGGTCAGAAACAGCGTGTAGCCATTGCCCGCTGTCTGGTGCTGGAACCTTCGGTTCTGCTGCTTGATGAACCTCTTGGTGCGCTGGACCTGAAGCTGCGCGAACAGATGAAGGTGGAGCTTAAGAAATTGCAGGCCAAGGTCGGGACAACATTTATATATATAACTCATGACCAGTCCGAAGCTTTGGTAATGTCCGACCGGGTGGCGGTGATGAATAAAGGCCGCTTCGAGCAGGTGGGCAGTCCTCAGGAACTATACGGCAAGCCCGCGACTCCCTTTGTGGCCCAGTTTGTAGGCGATAATAATAAATGGAGCGGAAAGGTTGTTGAAAGTGACGCCGAAAAAGTCCGCATTGTCACCGACGAAGGCTACACATTCCAGACCAAGCCTCACGGTAATTGTACATGTGACGGACGGGCAGATCTCTTCCTGCGCCCGGAAGCCATGCTGATTGAACCCAAGGATCGCAGCGGACTCAATGTCTTTGAGGTGACTGTAAAAAGTATTCTCTTCGACGGAGCCAACAGTCGTTTGCTAACTGTGACCAAGGAAGACCATGAACTGATCGTCAGCCTGCCCCAGAACCGCCGTTTTGATCACATCGAGCCGGGTAATGAAATTGCTGTGGGCTGGCATCCTGATTCCGGAATCTGTTTTGGAGCGGAGGAGTAATATGGCCCGTTCACGAATGGTTTTCTGGATATTTTTCGCTCCGGTAATCCTGTGGTTGTTTCTTTTGATCGTGTTGCCGCTTTGCGACCTGCTGACCATGAGCTTCAGGGGCGAGAACGATTATGGCGACATGGTCTGGACTCTGCAAAACTATTTTAATTTCTTTGATGAGCCTATCTACTGGCTGACCTTTGTGCGTACCTGCCTCTATGCTATTGTAACCACTTTCATTGTGTTCCTGCTCTCAATGCCGGTCTCTTTTTACATCGCCAAGCTGGCCCGTGCGCGTGTGCAGGGAGCGCTTATGATTATGCTCCTGCTGCCATTCTGGGTCAGTGAGCTGGTGCGTATTTACGGCTGGATGATTCTATTACGCGAGTCCGGTGTGTTGAACTTTTTTATGCTTAGTCTGGGTGTTGTCGATAAGCCAATTGAGATGCTTTACAACGATGCGACCATGATTATGGGGCTGGTTTATACTTCTATGCTGTTCATGGTTGTGCCTTTGGTTTCGGTGATGGAGAGCCTTGACGACAGCCTTATCGAAGCGGCCCATGATCTGGGGGCCGGGCAGTGGACTATCTGGCGAACGATCATTATCCCGCACTGCAAGCCGGGGATCACTTCCGGTTCCATTGTGGTTTTCATGCTTGTGCTCGGGAACTACCTGACTCCGAACCTCATGGGCGGCAAGAATTCCCTCTGGTTCACAGAGCAGATTTACAATCAGTTTATTGCCAGCTTCAACTGGAATCAGGGCTCGGCCTTCGGCTTTCTGTTGCTGATCCTTAGCTCTTTGATTATCTGGGCCGGACTTAAACTGACCCGCCAGAAATTAGGGGAGGTGGCATCATGATCCGTTCCCTGCCGCGTAGTAAGACCTACAACTGGTCTTTCAATTGTTTCATTATTTTGTACTTTGTGTTTTTGTTTGCCCCGCTGGTTGTGACCTGCGTGTTGGCCTTTAATAATTCAAATTTTCCTTCCCTGCCGTGGAAGGGCTTCACGATGGACTGGTTTATTTCCAGTGGACCGGAGCGAATCGGTATTTTTCATGATGACCAGAATCTTCGGTCCATTGTGACTAGTTTCCAGACTGCGTTCTTCGTTTCAATCCTGAGCGTGATCGTTGGAACCTGCGCCAGCTTCCTCTTTGAAAAAGAAGAATTCCGTTTCAAGGGATTGCTTTATTTTCTCATGCTGGCCCCGCTGGTCATTCCCGGCGTTATCCTCGGTATCTCGCTGCTGCTGGCATCGAATACTGTCGGAACCTATTTTGATGAGGCATTCGGGTTGGATTTCGAAGTTTTTCGGCCCAGCTTCTGGCTGGTAGTACTGGGACAGTTTTCATTCATTACTACTTTTGTAACCCTCGTTGTTTCGGCAAGGTTGCGCAAGTTCGACCATTCTCTCGAAGAAGCGGCCCTGAATCTTGGCGCAACCCAGTTGGAGGTTATCTGGTATATTACTTTGAAGTTTCTGCGTCCGGCTATCATCGGCGCCGGGGCGGTAGCTTTTTTGATGAGTTTTGAGAACTTTAACACCACCCTGTTTCTAGTCGGTTCGGAGCCGACACTGCCCATTAATCTTTACCTGCAGGTCCGGGACGGAAGTACTCCGGTGATCAATGCCGTTTCCTTATTGCTTATTGTGGGAACGTCTTTGATGGCGCTTTGTAATCTCTACTTTTCTAAACGAGAGGAGTAGGGGAGGTAAGATTTTCTGCACTGCTGTATATGAAATAGCCCGGTAGCGGATAATCCGTTACCGGGCTTTACTAATACACGCCTTAGCCATGATACCAAACAGTTCTGTTTGGGTAAGAATCCATTTACTCTGTTTTATCTTTCAGCTTAAGAACCCGTTTGCCGCCAGAGTTGAACGGCTGTATTCCGGTGTTGCGGTTCCGTCTAGCCATGGAACCGTCCGGAATGTTCTGGTGTAATATACACTTCTGCCTTGATAAATACCTCCATTCGCCGTTGCCATGCTTTGGGGTCAGTCTTGGTTTTCGGCGGTGTCACAGGTCGTTGTCCGGCAGAAACCGGGGTTTGATTTCTGCGTCGGGCAATGTCCAATTTAATGGACTTCCAAGGGCTTCCGTTGTCCGTGATCTGTTCCGTTATGCGGATTGGAATCAGTTCCCGGACCCGGATAGCTTTTTCCGGTCAGACCTTTGTCCCGCGTGGTAACCGGGACAATGCGCACTGAGTGTGAGGGAATGCGCAGTTAAGGGATGCTTCCGGAAATTTTGTAAATTTATATGTCGTTATAGACTCTGGTCACTCTGGCCATGAGAGTGGAAACTATTTCATAATTGATGGTTCCAAGTTCACAGGCCAGTCTTTCCGCTGAAAGCTCCGCTTGTCCCTGATGTCCGATTATGACCACCTCATCACCGGCAGCAACATTTTTAATTGTGCCGACGTCTATTACACTCTGATCCATGCATACCCGGCCTACAATATGGGCCTGTTGTCCATGAACAAGCACCTTTCCGGCTGATGACAGCTGACGCCTGTAGCCGTCAGCATAGCCTAGCGGTATGGTGGCCAGCTTTGTGGCTACGGGGGTTGTGTAGGTGTGGCCGTAGCTGACCCTGAATCCTGCAGGGACATCTTTTACCTGCGCTATACGCGCTTTGACCTGCATGGCCGGTCTCAGTTCCGCGTTCTGCTGGTGCACTCCGTTCGAGGGGTACAGCCCGTAAAGCATTATTCCGGGGCGGACCATATCCAGATATGTTTCCGGGAGATCTATGATCGCCGCGCTGTTGGCCGCATGTTTTATAGGGATGTGGATGCCCTTTTGTTCAAGATTTGCAATGATGTTTTTAAAATGCCGCAACTGGCTGAGTGCGCTTGTCTTGTCCGCTTCATCGCTGGCCGCGAAATGTGTGAAAATACCTTCTGTTTCCAGATGGGGAAGCTGGTGAATTACTGCTATGTTTTCTGGCAGCATGCCGTCCATGGTTTCATGTACCAGTCCGAGACGACCCATTCCGGTGTCTACTTTTATATGGACTTTTATTTTTCCGCAGCCTCGAGCTTGTTCATTGATCCGCAGTGCGTAGTCCGTTGAAAATACAGTCTGCGTTATGTTGTGGCGAAATAACTCGGTCGCTGCCTCCGGGGGAGTGTACCCAAGGATCAGAATCGGTTTTTCAATGCCTTGCTTCCGTATGCAGATTGCTTCATCAAGACGTGCTACAGCGAAATACTCCGCGCCGGCGTCATCCAGCAAGGCCGCTACTTTGCTGAGGCCGTGTCCGTACGCATCTGCTTTGACTACAGCCATGATTTTGGATTGACCTTTGAGCAGCCGTTGCACCTCGCCGAAATTATGTTCGATCGCCTTCAGGTCTACTTCAGCCCAGACCGGGGCGAATGATGCTGGATTATGCATGGGCAACCTCATTCTTCTGCCGGCCAGAAATAGTCGGCTTGAAGGTTAAACATTATTCAGACCCCTTCCGGGTGGTGGTAAGCACCCGGAAGGAAGGTCTATGTGGGGTCCGTATTTCTTTTGCTTCTATGAAACTATTTTTTAGTTTCAGTAGCAGCGGAGGGAGTTGCGTTAGTGGAGCGTTGTTTTTCAAAATACTTCTTGGTTTCTGCCACAACAACCGGGGTCAGCATAAGCAGACCGATAAGGTTGGGGATGGCCATGAGACCGTTGAAAGTATCGGAGATGTTCCATACAAAGCTGAGCTTGGCGATGGCGCCGATACCAACGAAGCAGATGAACACGAGGCGGAAGGGCAGGATAGCCTTAACACCGAACAGGTATTCCATGGATTTTTCACCGTAGTAACACCAGCCGAGGATGGTGGAGTAGGCGAAGAGGATCAGGCCGATGGTAACAATGTGTGCACCGCCGGTCATACCTGCAGCAAAGGCTACGGTGGTCAGTTCCGCGCCGGTGGCGCCGCTGGACCATGCTCCGGTAATGATCAGCACGAGACCGGTCATGGTGCAGACGATCAGGGTATCGATGAAGGTCTGGGTCATGGAAACCAGAGCCTGGGTTACTGGCTCTTTGGTCTGTGCAGCAGCAGCTGCGATAGGAGCACTACCGAGACCGGATTCGTTGGAGAATACCCCGCGGGCAACACCCATGCGGATGGCCAGCATTACAGTCGCGCCTGCAAAACCGCCGACTGCGGAAGTGGGGTTGAAAGCCTGTTCGAAAATGAGGCCGAATGCTGCGGGAACTGCAGATATATTAGCTATGATGATGTAAGCTGCGCCGGCCATGTAGAAAACGATCATGACGGGGACGAGCAGTCCGGTAACTTTACCGATCTTTTTGATGCCGCCAAGGATAACTGCAGCTGTCAGGACCATCAGCAGGCCGCCTGTGATGTAGGGGGAAACGCCGTAGGTTGCTTCAACAGCGTCGGCAACGGAGTTGGACTGAACCATGTTACCGATGCCGAAACATGCGATGGAAGCGAAGATAGCAAAGAGAGTACCGAGCCAAGGCATGTTGAGGCCCTTGGAGATGTAGTACATGGGACCACCGCTCATTTCGCCGTTTTCGTCGACAACGCGGTATTTAACAGCCAGTACTGCTTCCGCGTATTTGGTGGCCATGCCCACGAGGCCGGTGATCCACATCCAGAACAGTGCGCCGGGGCCACCGACAGCGATAGCTGTGGCTACACCTGCGATGTTACCGGTACCGACTGTTGCGGAGAGGGCGGTCATCAGGGCCTGAAAGTGAGTGATGTCGCCGGGTTCGTCAGTGTCTTCTTTGCGTTTAATAAGGGCGAGGTAGAGGGCGTACCACAGTTTTCTGAACTGCAGTCCGCGCAGAGAGAAAGTCAGCCATATTCCTGTTCCGACGAGCAGGACAAGCATGGGCGGTCCCCATGCGAAGGCTCCTACTTTTCCAACCAGTCCGTCCAGTAAGGTCAAGAATTCCATATCATCCCCTTGTAAGTTTACAGGTTACTCCCAGACTGCCGAAAAAAACTCCAGCTGTGGTGTAAGGTTTCCGGTGAGCAGACCGGACCTATTTCCCTGTGGGGTTTAGGAAGGCACTGAAGCTTGCGCAGAGCGTCTGCGCAAGGCTCCAGTGCTTTTATGTGATTGTCTTATTTCACTTCAGGCAGTCTTCCTGGTTTTACTTATTGATCTGAATTGTCAGCAGATTTTTCTTACTATTAGTTGTCGTACAGAACGCCTTCAACGGGGGTGTATTCGAGATTGAATGCGTCAGCTACGCCCTTGTAGGTAACCTGTCCGCCGACCATGTTGATACCGGTCTTGATTGCGTTGCTTTCCTGAGCTGCTTTCTTCCAGCCTTTGTTGGCGATTTCAAGAGCGTAGGGCAGGGTTGCGTTTGTCAGGGCCATGGTGGAAGTCATGGGCACTGCACCGGGCATGTTTGCTACGCAGTAGTGGATAACACCTTCTACGTCGTAAACGGGATCACCGTGGGTGGTGGGCTTGGAAGTTTCGAAGCAACCGCCCTGGTCAATGGCGACGTCGACGATTACGGAACCGTTTTTCATGGATTTGAGCATTTCACGGGTAACCAGTTTAGGTGCTTTTGCACCGGCAACCAGAACTGCACCGACAACAACGTCAGCTTCCTGAACCAGTTCACGCAGCAGAGCGGGGCTGCTCATCATGGGGAAGCAGTTCTTGGGCATGATGTCGGAAAGGTAGCTCAGTCTTTCGAGGTTCATGTCGAGGATAGTTACTTTTGCGCCCAGACCGCAGGCCATGAGTGCTGCGTTGGTACCTACAACACCGCCGCCAATAACGACTACGCTTGCAGGAGCAACGCCGGTTACACCACCCATGAGCATGCCGCGTCCACCGAAGTAGCGTTCGAGGTATTTAGCACCTTCCTGAATGGACATACGTCCGGCAACTTCAGACATGGGGGTCAAGAGGGGCAGGTCGCCTTTGTCGCCTTCAACTGTTTCGTAAGCAATAGCGATGGATTTGTTTTTGACGAATGCGCGGGTCAGGGGCTCGTCAGGAGCAAAGTGGAAATAGGTGAAAACGATCTGGCCTTCACGAACCATGTCGTATTCAGAAGCCTGGGGTTCTTTAACGTGCATGACCATTTCGCATTCCGCATAGATTTCTGCGGGAGTGTCGATGAGCTTAGCACCGGCTGCAATGTAGTCTTCGTCGGAAAAACCGCTGCCGATACCGGCGGATTTTTCAACCCAAAGTTCGTGACCGTTTGCAATCATGACTTCAACACCGGAAGGTGTCATGGAAACTCTGTTCTCTTCAGCTTTGATTTCTTTCAAGATACCAACTTTCATTTCCAACTCTCCTGATTTGTTTGTTTTCCCCCGCAATCACAACGGGGCGTATTTTTTGAAAAAAGAGTCTGAACTCTCTTGGCTGGTTTTCCCTATCGCAATCCGTGTGCCAAAGTTGGTGGAATTTCGTAATTTCGTATTTATCGCAATGTTAAATCGCGTAAAAACGAATGTTTAGAGAAAATAATTAAAGATTGTGCAGATATTCACAAAATAATTCAACAATGTGGGTTAGTTTTGGTGTTGTGAGCGGTGGTCCGATAAGTTTCCGTTCAGGCGGTTGAATAAGAGATAAGCGGCAGAAATTGTGTGGTTTTGTTATTAATGGTATGATAAGTTACCATAGGGTGAAAATGTACCGGATTGGAGGCTGGTTGGCGAAAATAAACGGATGAAAGGTGGTAATAAAAGATTCCAAAAAGAAAATCCCCACATCCATTTGGATGGATGCGGGGACAAGAATTTGTTGGACTAAAAAAGATTATACGACAGCATCTGTTGGTTCCCATGGAACTGATTTGTTTTTATTACGTAGCTGATGTTTTTGAATCTTTTTGAGCAGGGCTGTGTGTGATATTCCTAGTTTACCGGCAGCCTTGCGGATGCTCGGAGTTGTGTTCAGGGTATCGAGCAATATTTTCATTTCATATTTACCGATCATATCTTTCAGCGAAGTGCCTTGCTGGATTGTAAACGGAATCGTTCTGCATTGTTGGCCGCAGGTCGTTTGCTGGTCGGCATTTATGTGTATTGATTCGGCTGAAATTTCATTGGAATTACTGAAAATTGAGGCGCGTTCGATAACGTTCTGCAGTTCGCGCACATTGCCCGGCCAGCTGTAAGCGAGTAGCTTTTGTTGTCCGCTGGTGCTGATAGTTTGTTCTTTTTTTTCCAATTTGCGGTTGAAGCGGTTCAGGAAGATCCCAGCCATAAGCGTGATGTCGGTGTGTCTTTCTCGTAAGGGTGGAATCTGGATGTTAAGGACATTGATGCGGTAGAAAAGGTCTTCGCGAAAATCCCCGGCAGCAACCATGTCGGTAAGATTCTTGTTGGTTGCAGTGATTACTCTTGCATTCACCGGTATTTCTTCAACCCCACCGATGCGGCGCACACAGCCTTCCTGCAGAACGCGCAGGATTTTGGCTTGTGGTCCGGGAGGCATATCGCCGATTTCATCAAGGAAAATAGTCCCATTATGGGCTGCTTCAAATAAACCGGGCTTGCCTTTTTTTTTGGCTCCGGTGAAGGCTCCGTCAATATAGCCAAAGAGTTCGCTTTCGATAAGCTGTTCGGGCAGGGCCGCACAGTTAATGGGGATAAACGGGCCGGGGCGGCCGCTTTCAAAATGGATGGCCCGGGCGAAAAGTTCTTTACCTGTGCCGCTTTCTCCGGTGATGGAGACAATTGTATCCAGCTCTGCGATGCGTTTGGCAAAGGTTATCAGATTCTGGATGGCCGGGCTTTCGCCGATGAAGTCATCGAACTTGAAGTCGATGGGAGTCATCACTGCGTCGACCATTGCCTTAACTTCCTGCAGATCTTTCATGAGCAGAACCGCGCCGACAAAATCCCCCTGAGAATCATGAATCGGTTTGGCTGATCCGTAAAAATCAACCCGTCCGGTGCTGGTGACCGCAGATTTTCTTCTGTTTACGGGAATGCGTTTTTGCATGCACTCCATGAGTAGATTGTTTTTTGGCGTTATTTCACCGACATAGGTGTTCACGAGACTCTCGTAGGGAGTGTTCAAAATATGGCAGGCGACACTGTTGGCTGTATTGATTATCCCTTTGGAGTTGACAGAGACAATGCCCTCGCTCATGCCGTCAAATAAAGTACGGAACCACTTCTCCCTTTTCTCCTGAGGCAGTCTTTTCAGTTCGCAGTGGCTGTCTATTCCAGGAAGTGAGGAGAAAAGGTTGAGTATTTCTGATGTTTCATATGAGTGTCCTTCTTCTATCTCCAGTGATATGCGGGCGAAACCGTCTTTTTGCTCCACTTCCATGCTGATGATGTTCAACTTGTGTTCAAGCATCAGCTTGGTGATATCAAAGACAATCCCGATCCGGTCCTTGAACAGCAGTTTATACTTTTTGTTTTCAGGCATACGGCTTCCTCTTATGTTTGGAATGAGAGTAATCACTTTTTTATTCAAAATAAATAAAAAATGGAAACTTTTTGAACCATACTGTGCAAATAGATGAAATTGCGGGTGAATCGGTCTGATTTTTTTGTTCCAGTGGTTTGTACAGTTACCATGAGTTTCTTGGGCAGTGAGGGCCCCCTTGTTCATTAGGCATGCAGCTGATAATCTCATGCTTACGTAGTAACCTGTACCTCATGGGGAACCTGTGATTTCATATTCCGATACAGTTAGGGTGTCTGAGTCTTCTTTTCGGCAGAAGGTCGTCCTGTTATTTGTTTTGTTCGTTCTGTTGTTTTTAGGTTCCCCTGACTCCCGCGCCGAGGAATTTATAAAACCTTCCATGTCTGTTCAAAAGGATGGGCTGCCCGGGTTGGGGCTTACTGATGATGAAAAGGAATTTCTCCGTAAGGGGGTTGTTCTGCGCATCAGTGAGGTGGACTGGGAGCCGCTATCCATTATTGATGAAGATGGTCATTTTCGGGGAATTATTGCGGACTATATGGCGATGATCAGCGAGCTGTCCGGTCTTAAATTCAAGTTTATCAACAGCCGCTCATGGGCTGAAGTCCTGAATAAATATACCCGGCATGAGTTGGATCTTATCCCGGCACTTAGTCTTGAAGAAATGGTCGGGCGGGATATTCTGTTTTCAGATGTTTATGTCTCATTTCCATTAGTTATAGTTACTGCTGGTGGTCAGGCATCTGTAAGTGATCTTTCGCAGTTTAAAGATAAGAGGGTTGCAGCAGGGCAAGCATACACCAGTTATCATTATCTCGAGGAAAATTATCCCGGGATTGAGCTCGTGGGAAGTGTGGATGTGGAGGAAGGCCTGTTGCTGCTGACCAAAGGGAAGGTGGATGCTTTTGTGGGCCATCTGGCGGTTGTTGTTGATAATATGAACAGGTTGGGGCTGAAGAATCTGAAAATTGCCGGAACCACTAGATATAAATTTGAGCACCGCATAGGTGTCTCGCCGGAATATCCGCAGGTTGTGTCCATCATCAATAAAGCGCTGGCGGCCATTGATGGAGAAGCACACCGTGAGATACGCCATAAGTGGTTTGACGTTCGTTATGAGCAGGCTACTGATTATCGAGAGGTTATTTTCCTTGTTGCTGTTCTTCTGCTAGCGTTGGCTACGATTATCTTCTGGAACCGCAAGTTGTTTAAGTTTAATGAATCATTGAATAAAGAAGTGTCTCGTCGTCGTAGAATGGAGAAGGTTCACAATATCCTCTATGAAATAGCTCTTTCGGTGTCCCGTGTTTCCGGTATTGATGAATTTTACTCTATTGTGCAGGGCCAGGTTAATAAGCTCATGCATGCCCGTAATTTCTATATTGCGGCGTATGACCGGGAAACAGATATGATCAGCTTTCCGTACTTTTCGGACGAGAAAGAATCTGCTCCATCTACGAGGAAAATGGGGGTCGGGCTGACTGATTATGTGATCCGAACCGGGGAGCCTTTGTTCGGCGACAGGGGGACCCGTCTGGGGTTGCGCGATGAGGGTGAGTATGAATTAATTGGACCCGGATGTGAAATCTGGTTGGGAGTTCCCCTTAAGCTGTGGGGGGATGTTGTCGGTGTCATGGTTGTTCAGTCCTATGATTCCAAGCGGATTCTTGATGAAAAGGATTTTGAGGTTCTGCTGTTTCTTTCTTCTTATGTGGGGCTGGCGCTGGAGCGTTTGTCACTTGTGGAAAAAGGCCGTGAGCAGACTCTTGCCCTTAAGGAAAGGGAGATTAAATACCGGGCTGTTTTTGATAATGCCAGTGATGCCATTCTGCTGATGGATCTTGATCACCGTTTGATCAGTGCCAACCCGGAAGCGGTCTCAATGTTTCGCTGTTCATCCGAAGAGGAGTTGCTGGCTACAAATCCCAGTCATCTTATTTCACCGGATCAGCCTGCCGGAGTTTCGGTAGACACACTTTTAAGTAGTTGGATACGCACGACTTTAGAAGATGGAGGAATGGATTTTGATATTGTTTGCAGGCGCAGGGATGGTGAAAATTTTTTCGCAAGCGTGCGTGCCCGCAAGATGGAGATCGACGGAATTCCTCTTTTGCAGGCCACATTAAGCGACGTTACCGAGAACCGGAGGACCAAGAAGGAGCTGGAGGACACCAACCAGCGGCTGAATGATATTGTTGATTTTCTGCCAGACCCGACTATTGTTATCGATAGTGCCGGAATTATTCAGGCCTGGAATAAGGCTGTTGAAGATGTCACCGGGGTGAGCAAGAAGGATATGCTCGGGAAAGGTGACTATGAATATGCGATACCTTTTTACGGCGAGCGCAGGCCTATTCTCATTGATTTTGCACTGAGAGATGATCTGGACCCGCTTACCGACAGGTATGAATCATTGGAACGCCGTGGGAATGTGCTTTATGGAGAGGTATATACCCCAAGGGCTTTTGACGGGGAAGGTGCTTATTTTTGGGGTGTAGCCGGGCCGTTGCGCAACCGTGCCGGTAAAATTGTCGGTGCTGTTGAGTGTATGCGTAATGTTACAGAGCGCAGGCAGGTTGAAAAAGAGCTTAACCGGGCGAGGCTTGCTGCCGAAGCGGCCACCCGTGCTAAATCAGAATTTTTGGCTAACATGAGTCATGAAATACGTACCCCCATGAACAGTATCCTTGGGTTCGGTTCTCTGATGCAGAATGGCGATCTTGAACCTGCCCAGCGGGAGAACCTTGATAAGATAATGTCTTCTGCCGATTCCCTGCTTTCCATTATCGGTGATATCCTAGACTTTTCCAAAATTGAGGCCGGAAAATTCATACTTGAAAATGTAGAGTTTAAGCTGGACACGGTGCTGGAGAAAATCTGCAACATGGTTGCAGTTAAAGCAGAGCTTAAAGGGATTGATTATGTCCTTTCCGTTGACCCGGATGTTCCTTTCTCTCTTTATGGCGATCCCTTGCGGCTGGAACAGGTATTGACCAATCTTGTGAATAACGCCGTCAAATTTACCGAAACAGGCGGAGTCAGTCTGATTGTTAGTTGTGAGAACGGTTGCAAAGATGATTCTCAGATCAGGTTTACGGTCAAGGATAGTGGTATTGGGTTAAGTGCTTCTGAAATATCCCAATTATTCAATTCTTTTACTCAGGCAGATGCATCTACTACCCGTAAATACGGTGGAACCGGGCTTGGGCTGGCTATTGCCCGTTCACTTGTGGAGCTGATGGGTGGAGCTGTAAATGTTGAAAGTCAGCCCGGAGTTGGAAGCTCTTTCTATTTTACTGTCCCCTTGAAGAAGGCTGATGAAGGTAGCGGATCATATCTTCCCAGAGTCAAGGACGGTGTGGGAATCCTTGTGGTTGAGAGCAATAGGCTTGCCCGGGGGTTTGTGCGTTCGACATTGGAAAATGCGGGCTTCAGGGTGGCTGTGGACAGTTCAGCTGCCGGTGTGATTCAAAGGGTGGCTGCGCCGAATGGACTGGATGGGATCGATTTTATTTTTATGTCTGCCAAACTGTATGACCTGCCCGTGCTTGATGTTGTTGGGCGGATCAAGACAACTGCTGGAATGGAAAATGTGCCGCTTATTTTGATGGTTCCTGTGGATGTGGATGAAGAATTTCGTAGTGAGGCCGCTTTTATGGGGGCGGACGGCTTTGTCTCCCGGCCGTTGACCCGGCTGTCGATGTATAAGGCCCTGTGTAATGAATTTAATTATCCGGGAGTTTCTGTAGCTCTTGATGAATTGGAAAGAACAGAATGTGAGCTGGATTTTAAAGGCAAACCACCCAGACTTCTGGTCGTAGAAGACAATGAATTGAATCAGCAGGTTGCCCGCCGTATACTGGAAGGAATGGGCATGGAGGTTGATGTTGTCGGGAACGGGCGCAGAGCCTTGGATGCTTTGGCTACCGAGGTTTATAATCTGGTTTTGATGGATATTCAGATGCCGGAGATGGACGGACTTACAGCCACAAAGATTATCCGTTCGGATGGACGTTACGGGAATATTCCTATCCTTGCCATGACCGCCCACGCTATGCCGGATGATAAGAGAAAGAGTCTCGAAGCGGGGATGAACGGTCATTTGACTAAGCCCATTAATACGCAGGAGTTAAAAAAAGCACTGACTAAATATCTGGACACAGAACTTTTCGTCTACACCCCGGAGCAGGAAACCGACGAAGATGATGATTTCCTGCCTGTGGATTTGCCCGGTATCAATACTGCCCGCGGGCTGCGTAATATCGGCGGAAATAGGGAGGGCTACTTAAAAGTTCTGCTGGGTTTCAGGGACGGATTTATTGGGTTCCCGGCTGAACTTGGAAAAGTTTTATCAGTTTCAGGCCCGGAGCAGGCTCTGATTAAAGTTCATTCCCTTAAAGGGATTGCCGGAAATATAGGGGCGACTAGACTTTATGAACTTTGCCGTTCTCTTGAAGGAGAGTTGCGCGGCGAAGGAGGTGATAACTCCGCCGGGGAGTTGGAAGCCCTAGTGGTTGAACTGGAAATGATCCTCGAAGGACTGGAGGGGATTGAGTCCGTTAAGGATCAGCAAAGCCGTGAGTATGTGTTTAATAAAGAAAAAAGTTTTAATCTCATTGGCAAATTGTATATGATGCTCGGTGAAGGTGATGCTGAATGCGGAGATGTGTTGGATGAGTTACGGGTTCATTTCAATCTTGAAAGATATGAAAAGCAACTGGATGAATTGACCCGACACATTGATAATTTCGATTTTGATGACGGACGCTCGGTATTGGAGATGATTGCGGAGCAACTGGGTATTACGTTGGAACACAGGTAGGAAAAATGGAAGAAAGAGCAAAGATCCTGATTGTTGATGATGAACGTTTGAATCTCAATGTCCTTTCGGACCTGTTGCGCCAGGATTATAAGGTTGTCCTGGCTAAAAATGGTAATCAGGCTCTGGACCGGATTAATTCAGACAGTCCTCCGGATCTTGTTTTGCTGGATGTTCTCATGCCGGAAATGGATGGCTATGAGGTGTTGCGCAAGATCAAATCCAACGATGAAACCAAGTCTATTCCGGTAATTTTCATTACCGCCCTTGATTCCGAACATGATGAAGCCCGTGGGTTGGAAATGGGTGCTGTGGATTATATCCGAAAACCGTTTCACCCGCCCATAGTCAAAGCGAGAGTTAAGAACCATCTTACGCTTTCCCGCCAGCGAATTCTTCTGGAAGGATTGGCCAACCTCGACGGTCTGACCGAAATGCCCAACCGCAGAAGTTTTGAACTGGCCCTTGAAAGGGAATGGCGTCGTTGTAGCCGTTCGGGGGACAATATATCTCTGGCGATGCTCGATGTAGACTGTTTCAAGCAGTACAACGACAACTACGGTCATACTGCCGGCGATGAAGTTCTGCGAAAGGTTGCCGGAGTTTTACAGTCAGAGGTGCAGCGTCCCGCAGATGTTGCGGCCCGTTATGGTGGAGAGGAATTTGTCCTTTTACTGCCCGAAACCGATTCGGACGGGGGCAGGTATCTGGCTGAACGGATCAGGTTTATTATTGCAGATTTGGAGATCGAGCATGGGTTTTCATCGGTAAGTAACGTGCTTACTGTCAGTCTCGGCGGTGTTACCGTGATTCCTTCTACTTTTTCAAAGGCGCAGGATCTTACCGTTGGTGCAGATTCAATGCTTTACGAGGCCAAGCGCAGGGGCCGGAACATGGTTCTCTGGACCGATTTGACTTAATCCTGTTTCCCTTCCGGGAACCATATTTTATAGGAAGTTCCTTCACCGGGAGTGCTGTTGCATTCTATGTTACCGCCCAGAGCCCGGGTCACCAGATTGTAGACCAGATGCATTCCCAGTCCTGTGTTACCGGAACTTCTGGCTGTGGTGTAGAAAGGCTCAAAGACCTTCATGGCCTGTTCTGATCCCATGCCGATGCCATTGTCGGAAAACGTTAGGGCAACACCGTTGTTTTGGGGCCTTGCGGTGATGGTAATCTGTCCTTTCTCGGTGTCCGGGAAAGCATGTATCAGCGAATTGCTCACTATGTTGGTTATGACTTGCATCAATGAACCCGGTGAGATGTTGACTTCCATACCCTTGGGGCAGTCCACGTTCAGTTCATGCCTGTATTCTTTGAATCTTGGTTTTAGTGAGAGTAATATTCCGTTTATGTATTCATATAGATTTACCTGGCGGACATCGCCGGATTCCTGATCCACTGCAAGTTGTTTGAAGTTGCTGATCAGGGATGCTGAACGCTCTAGGTTTTTCATAATGTTCTCGAATGCTTCTCCACTGGTGTTTAGGAATTTTTCAAGATCCGACCTTTTCATGGTCCCTGATTCAAAACTTTCCTGTAGGTTCTCGGTCATTTCTTTCATATACGACGCGCTGGTGACACTTATTCCCAGCGGGGTGTTGATTTCATGGGCAACTCCGGCTACCAGCTCCCCGAGAGATGCCATCTTTTCTGTTTCCACCAGCTTGTCTTGGGTCTGGCGCAGTTCATCCATGGATTTGAGCAGGGCGGAGTTGGCGTTTTCAAGCTCCGTTGTCCGCATGGTCACCCTTTCCACCAGTTCCCGGTTCAAGGATTTCATTTCCTGTTCAACTGTTTTGATGTGGGAAATATCCGTGGAGATGGTCAGGATGGCCGGATTGTTATTGTCCGTGGAAATGTAGGGAACACGGGTGGTTTCAACCCAATGGGTGTCGCGGTTTTCATCCCGGAAGCTTTCTTCGGTCAGCAGTTTCTCGTTCCGCTCGATCACCAGACGGTCATCTTCCATGATCCGGGTGACCTCTACCGGATTCTTAATTATTTCAGGTAGGAATTTGCCGGTAATGTCCTCGGCAGGCACACCCATTTTTTTTGCTTTTATGCTGTTGACCAGCAGGAATTTACCTTCAAGATCATTGGCAAAAATTTCCTGCGGCAGAAGATCAATTATCTGGCGCAGTCTTTCTTCGCTTTCGTTGGCTTTTTTTACAGCCTCTCTGTTTTCCGTGACATCAAGCCCTTGCAGAAGGATGAAGTCAGGCTCGCGGTCCGGGTTCATTCTTACCGGGGAGAAAGTCCAGATGAAGAATTTGATTCTATCCTCTCCGGAATGAACTGGAAGTTCCAGAACCGGAGTAAGGTCTCCCTGTATCGCCTGTTGCAGGGCCTCGGTAATCTTTATGTGGTAATCATTGTGGAACAGGGAGGTCAGTGATTTATTTGCTCCCAAGCCTTCTGTCTGCCCGGTCAGATTCGCTGCGGCAGGGTTCATGTCCATGATGTTCCCGTTGATGTCGCAGTTTAGGATCGGAGCTTTGGCCGAGGAAAAAAGTTTGGAAATATATGCACTGTTTTCTGCCAGCATTGAAACCATTTCTTCCATCATCAGGCCAAGCTGGTTGAATTCCTTTACCTGTCCGGGCACAAATTTAGTGTTTCGCTCTCCAGATGTGACATTCTGGGCATAGTCGGTAAGCATGTTCAACGCCTTGAGAATCTTTTTCTGTAGTCCCCATGCGGTGATGATTGCCAGCAAGGCAGCCAGCGAGAGCAGGATACCCAGATTCTGCATGTAGTTTTTCTTCAGAGATTGAAAAGCAGGATTTAGCCTTGAAAAACTGAATAATAAGGGGCTGTCCGCCTGTTCAGGGAGCAGCTGAATGGTTGAATATATCAGCTCTTCATCAATTTTGAATTCTCCCGGTTTGATATTGATGGTCCAGTCAATTAGCTTTTTCATTTCAGGCTTGGCGGGATTGGATGTGCTGATGATAAGCCGGTGTCTGCTGATCAAAGCGCCGTTGATGGCTGATGATGCGCTTTTTAAGCGATCTATGAATGAGACATTGGAGTTGAGGTCTATACCGCCATAGAGAATTCCGGAAACTTCCCCTGTCTGTTGATTGAAGATGGGGACGGCGCAAACCAGCATGGTTCTGATGTTCTTCAGGGAACGAAATGAAAGGTATCCCCATGCCGGGGATGTGCTCATGGTATTTTTGAATTTATTGCGTAGTTGTACGATGGGCAGTTCAATAATCCCAGCTTCGACCCATTTTTGGCCTTCACGGTAAACGGTCATAACGTCCAGCAGGTAGCCCTGTTTGGAGTTCATGAACTCATACATTTTCTGGTCAAGATGACTGCCGTCATTATTAGAGATCGCCTCCTTGAAATTTGAATCAAGGGTCATCTCGATGAGGTCGTCTTTAATGTCTTCAAGAGTGTTGTTCAGCGCAAGAGAAACAATACTTTCTGTCTTTTCATTGTCGATGGAAAGTTCGTTTTCAAGGGTTGTTTTGGACAGGTAGAAAGACCACGCGAATATGAATATCCCCATGACCACCACCAATGCCAGCATTGGGGTGAATAATTGTGTTGTGAGTCCCGGTGGTTCCTTGAAAAGTCGTTTCATCAGTTGTCCTTTGGTTTACCGGAATAACGGAAACTCTCCTGTTGCAGTTTCTGCAACCTTTTTTCCGAGATTCCTTTTACCAGTATTTCAAACCTGCCGGAAAAGACAAGTGGGAGTTGTGATTTTTTTCCAAGCATATCAAGAACGATAGCGTCTGCCATGGCTACTCCGTTATCGTCATTTATGCGCATTATCGTTACATCCAGTTCTCCGTTTTTTATTGCTTCGATTTCAGGCGATCCGCCTCCCCAGCCGTTGAGTAGGATTTTCCCTTGTAACCCGGCTGATTTCAGGGCTTCGCTGGCACCGAGGGCTATGTCGGTGGAGCAGGCGTAAATAAATTTAATATCAGGGTGTTTTTCAGTGATACTTATGGTTGCCTTACGTGCTTTCTCTTTGTTGATACCGGTCTGGAACAGTGAAGTAAGGTCCAGTGAAGTGTTGTTGTCCATGTATGAAATAAATGTTTTGCCACGGACATCATTGAGATAACCCGGTTCGGGAAGAAGAACTGCATAGTTGCCTTGTTTTCCGGTTTTGTCGGCGAAATAGCGGGCAAGGGTTTTGGCCCCGGTAGCGTGGTCGAAGCCGACGTACATAAAGGGCTGTTTGTTATCCCATGCTTTCAAGGGAGTAGTGATGTTCTGGAGGATTATTTTAGGTTTTCCGCTTATCAGTACTGGCTCAATCATTCGCTGGTGGCGTCTGGTATCAAAAGTAAAGATCAGGAAATCCGGTTCTGTTTTTACTGCTTTGCGGAAGATTACAGCATGTTCGGCTGTTGATGCGGAGGGTGGAATGGGGAAATTTATGATCTCAGGCTTAACACCGTATTGGAGAAGTCTGTTCTTGAACGATTCTCTGCTCCGCCGCCAGTAATCTGAAATCTGACCGCCCGGATAGATGAAGGCTATTTTGGGTTGGGTCAGGTTGTGGTACTGTTTGACAGTGTTCCGGCGGACTATTTTTTTGAAGCTGTCTTCCCGGATTTTTTCTTCCGGATGGTTTTCTATGTATTCATCAAGAGTGTAGTATTTTTCGGCAGAAGCTGGCTGGGCACAGAAAAGGACGGCAAGGACGGCTATCAGATGCAGGATTGATTGTATTTTCATAACTGTCTCCATATTTCAGTTTTTACAAAGGAAATATGGAGACAGCATATCAGAATCGCAGCTAAATGTAACTTATGGATTATGATGTTGCGCTAAGCGGTGTTCGCTGCCTGAGCAGGGATACTCCAGCGTAAACCAGCGGGGTATCGAGAAAGGCGATGGCAACCTTGGCAACCCATTGCCCGATAATGATTTCGGTGACAGGCATTACTCCGTAAAATGCTACAGTTACGAAAATAGTGGAGTCAATCAGCTGGGATACGATTGTTGAGAGGTTGTTGCGCAGCCAGAGGTGTTTGCCTCCGGTCATCCTGCGCAGCAGGTGGAAGATCCGCACGTCATTGGTCTGGCTGACAAGATAGGCCAGCAAAGAAGCCATAACAATGCGTGGAGTGCTTGCCAGTACGCTGGCAAATCCTTCCTGACCATGCCAGAACGGGGCCGGGGTCCAGTAGAGCGCAGCCCACGAAAGGGCGATGGCGGTGAGCAGGGCGATGAATCCGCAATGAATAACTTCATTGGCCCGTTCCTTTCCCCATATCTCACTGATGATATCGGAGACAATAAAGGTAACGGAGTACGCAAGAACCCCTGCGGGGGCGTAAAAGCCGAAGATGTTGATAATCTTGGAAGATACAACCGCGGCCATGACCAGCGAGCCGATGAAAAGGCTCGTGAGAAGAGTGAACGCTTTGCGTTCAAAGGTTGAAGAGAGCATTGGATTCCCTTGTGTTGGATGTTTATTCTCTGAAGCGGAATCCACCCGGAACGGGCAAAAGGGAGAAAGTCCCGCGCCTCGGCAGTTCCGCTCCGGGGCAAAAGTTCAAGATGGAGGGTTGCCAGTAATCGGCCTAAAAGTCAAAACCGAAATGGTGGAATGGCAGGCTTGCTTTTGCCGGGCAAGCTGTTAAGTGCTGTGGACCGTTTGAGGAACTTTTCAGATTAGACTGTTTATCTATGGAGAAGATTAAAAAATGAAAACAACCAAAAGTCAGGACAAGACCGAATCCCTTGTCTCACTCGGTCAGGCAGGGGCTACTGAATACAATTATGATAGTCCTAGCCCTGAAATTCTTGAGACTTTCCCCAATAATTTCCCCGGCAGACCCTACATCATCAGTATTGAATTTCCAGAGTATACTTCGCTTTGCCCTGTAACCGGGCAGCCGGATTTTGCTAACATTATAGTGGAGTACATCCCGGATGAACTCTGTGTGGAATCCAAGAGTTTCAAGCTTTATATGGGCTCTTATCGCAACCATCAATCTTTCATGGAAACCATCACCAACAATATTCTTGATCACTTCACGGGACGTCTTTCCCCGCTTTGGATGAGGGTGAAGGGTATTTTTTCACCCCGTGGCGGAACTGCACTGCATGTTTTTGCCGAGCATTACAAGAAAGAAAGCACTAAGTATGAAGAGGTTCGCGAAATTGTCCGCGACTGGAAGATGGAATCCGGTAGACATTCTGCCTAGTTTTATTTACGTGCAATAACAGTTTGTTAATGAGCTTATCGATAACAGATTGACAAAAAAATAGCAGCAGCAACTTGACAGGCTTGGATAAATTTTTATATTTTGCCAAACAGCAAAGTTTGGAGGCGTAAAGAATGGCAGCAACTATCGAGACAAAATCAAAGGTATTTAAGGCTCTGGGTCATCCCAGCAGGCTGGCCATTGTCGAGGCCCTTTGCGAAGGTGAGCTTTGTGTCTGCGATATTGTGCCCATTGTTGGAAGGGATATTTCAACCGTTTCCAAGCATTTGTCCCTGCTCAAGGATGCCGGGGTGCTCAAAGACAACAAGCGGGGCACTAATGTATACTACAGTCTGAATATGGATTGTGTACCCGGATTTTTGCGTTGTCTGGAGAATTTTTTCGCTGTTAAGTTTGAGGAACAGGCTAAAGCCTACGCCGCAAGCTCTATTAAAAAATTGTAAGGTGAGAGCAGCTGCGGCTTTGTTGTAGCTGTTCTTTTTTGAGTTTAAGTTTTCGTATTTGGCAAAATATAAAGAACGGAGAGAGACGATGGAAGAATTAAACATTAAACCATGTGCTTGTTCAGAGAAACCTAAACCTCTAGAGCCTATGGGTATGACCCCGGAACCCGAAGCAGCGGTAGAGGGACCGAAGGAACCCTCTTTGCCCATAACTGGAAATGCTTTGTGGGCGGTAATGGGAGTCGGACTTGTGCTGTGGTATGCAATTTATTCACAGCTGCTGCCTTTTTCCAAGTATGCGGCTTTTGAGTTGTTCGGGCTGACTCCGGGCAGTCATTTTGGGGAAGCGATACAGTTCTTCATTTACGATACCCCCAAGGTTTTGATGCTGCTGGTTCTGGTTGTTTTCGGCATCGGTATCGTCCGTTCCTATGTCACTGTGGAGTGGACCCGCAAGGTTCTGGCCGGTAAACGTGAGTCTTACGGTAACGTGCTTGCTGCTCTTCTCGGCGTAGTGACTCCTTTTTGTTCCTGCTCAGCTGTACCGCTTTTCATCGGCTTTGTTGCCGGAGAAGTTCCGCTTGGGGTTACCTTTTCCTTTTTGATTTCAGCCCCCATGGTCAATGAAGTTGCGTTGGTTCTGCTTTACGGTTTGATGGGGTGGAAGGTTGCGGCCCTCTATTTTATTACCGGTATTTCCATCGCTATTGTGGCCGGCTGGATTATCGGCCGGCTGGGCATGGAAAAGCATGTTGAAGGCTGGGTCAAGCTGGCCAGTGCCCAGAATAACGGCCCTCAGTCCGACATGACCATGGAAGATCGCGTAGTTTTCGGTGTTGATTCGGTTAAAGACATCGTCGGCAAGGTCTGGCTGTACGTTGTGCTCGGTATCGGAGCCGGGGCTGCCATCCACGGCTATGTTCCAGAAGACATGATGGTTTCGATTATGGGTAAAGGCGTTTGGTGGGCTGTTCCTGCTTCTGTTCTGCTGGGAATTCCCATGTACACCAACGCAGCCGGAGTTATTCCCATTGTTGACGCACTGCTGGGCAAGGGAGCAGCTCTCGGTACCGTATTGGCTTTCATGATGAGTGTTATTGCCCTTTCATTCCCTGAAATGGTTATCCTGCGTAAAGTACTCAAGCCTAAACTCATTGCCGTATTTGTCGGGGTGGTCGCCTGCGGTATCCTGATAGTCGGTTATCTTTTCAACATGATCATCTAAAATAAAACAGTACACAATTCAGGCAGCCTCACCTCCGGTAGGAGATGAGGCTGCTTTTCTTATTTTGCCGTTTTTCTAAAGTCGTAATTATGCTATTGTTGAAGTGAACGTTTATCTCAGGAGGTTCTGCTGAATGAGTGAAGAATATGAAACCGGTTTTATGGTTGTCAGCTGTTCAGGCGGTTCGGGTTCCGGGCAGGCGGCCAACTCTCTCGCGGTGGAATTGAATAGAAGCGGATTTGCAAAGATGGTTTGTCTTGCCGGGGTTGGCGCAGGGCTGGATAAATGCCTTGATGAAGCGGGTAAGGTCCGTGACCTGATCGTCATTGACGGTTGTGAAAAGGGCTGTTCGCAGATAGTGCTGCGGAAGATGGGCATTGACCCGGTGCATAATTTCTGCCTGACCCAAATGGGTGTAGAGTGCCCGGTTACAGATGTTGATCCAGAGATGCTTGATGAACTGCGCAAGAAGATCAAGCTGCTTTTCGGCCAGCAGCGGGCCAACTCCAAGTATGCAGTCTGCGGCTGCGATACATGCGTGCGTGAATAATGTTATTTGTGTTAATAATAATAGATTAAGCGTTGTGTTCGGTTCATTCTAAGGGCAAGATGTATCTTGCCCATTTTTTTATCTATCTTTGTCTATCCTACAATTTTGTTCGGAGTTTGGTGTGAATAAAGTCTTGATTTTGGATTCCAGTAAAGTCACGGCCTCGTTTCTGCAACGACACTTGGAAAAAGCAGGTTTTTCCTGCGATCTGGCCCATTCGTATGATGAAGCGGAAAAGTTTATCGCTGAGCAGGATTATTTTGTTGGATTGAGCAGTATCGTGCTTGAGGGAGTGCCTGCAGGGAAGGGGGTTGACCTGTTGATTGAAAATAATATCCCCGCGATAGCAGTAACTTCGACCCTTAATGAGACTGTTCTGGATGAGTTGTCCAAGAAGAATATTGTGGATTATGTGATCAAGAAAAGTGAGCATATTGACTACATTGTCCGTATTGTACGCCGTGTTTTCAAGAACCGGAATTTAAAAGTCATGGTGGTTGATGATTCAAAGGCTGTCCGTTCATGGCTTTCCAGTATTCTGGAAAAGCAGGGACTCACTGTACTGCAGGCCTCAGATGGTCAGGAAGCTAGCAAAGTTTTCTACAGCAATACTGATGTTAAGCTTGTGCTCACTGATTATGCCATGCCTGAGATGGACGGTGTTCAGCTTACAGCGCACCTGCGCACACTGCGTCCTATGGATGAGCTCAGCATTATCGTTCTTTCTTCCGATTCAAAATCCCGAACAGCCCCTTTTTTTCTGAAGACGGGAGCCAACGACTTCATCCATAAAAGTGCCAGTGTTGAGGAGATCCTTTGCCGGGTTAACGCCAACCTTGAGACATTGGAGCTCATAGCCGAGTCTCGTGACAGGGCCAATAAGGATTTTCTGACCGGGTTGTGGAACAGACGATATTTCTTTGAACATTCCGAGCCCCTGTATGGAAGTTTCGCCGAGCTGGGGCGTGGGCTTTCCATAGCGATGATTGATATTGACCATTTTAAAAAGGTTAACGACACATACGGGCATGATGCCGGAGATGAAGTCCTGAAGGTTTTTGCAAAGATGCTTGCGGATTATGTTGGCGAGCGTGGACTTGCGGCCCGTTTCGGCGGAGAGGAGTTTGCTGTTGTTTTTGACGGACTCGCTCCAGAGGATCTCCACGATTTTCTTGAAGGTTTCCGCAGACAGGTAGAAGAATTGGTAATTGAGTATCATGGGCAGGTTATAAGATTTACTGCCTCCATCGGTTTCACAACGGATATGGGTGAATCTCTTTCCGGGATGCTTAATCTCGCTGATGAGCAGCTTTATGCGGCTAAAACTTCCGGGCGTAACAGGGTACTTTGTGCTGAGTAGTGTTTGCCCGGTCCGGTTCCCGTGCTAAATTTTTGTTTCAACATATTGATGTGCTTTTGCCCGGCTACTTTCAGCCGGGTTTTTTCTTTTTAAAATAGCCTTTGAATAACTCTATTGCTGGGGTATACTAAGTTTGAGTATTTATAAATGCCGTTGTGCTGTAACGCAGGGGGAAAATATGCTGTCCAAGAATGATTTTTTCAAAAACGGTGAAATAGTGAATCTTGCTGAGCAGGTTGTGTATGAAGAACTGGTGGCTTTAATTGATAGAGCTGAAATTGAATTCTGTCAGTGTGATAAATGTCTGTTTGATATTGCTTGTGTTGTTTTAAACAACATTCCAAGCCTGTATTCATCAAGCATTGCCGATCGAACCTATCCCAGCAAAGAATTCAAGGCCGAGTATGATAAGCTGAAGCTACTTGCAGCCGCTGAAATACCGCAGGCCATTGAGCGCATCAAGGGGCGGTTGCATCACTGATGTTTGTGGATGAAAACTGCAATAATATTCTTTTGTTTGAAATGGTAATCGGTTAGTGTCACATTGCTAATTAATATAAAGGATAGGGTGTGGAGTGCTGTTTTTTCAGTGCTCCATAACATGTTAATATTTTTTTCAGGGAGAAGTTCGTGAAATTCCTTTTTCATAAAGGTGTCGGGAAGATGGTTCCCGTTGCTTTGTTATTGGTTTTGCTGTCCATTTCTTTTTTGTTGGGCGGATGTTTGGGGGACGATGAAAAAGAGAAGGCTGCCCAGCAGGCTATGCCAATTAAAGTAATAAAGATTTCCGAGCAGTCTTTTCCTGTAATGGGTGAGTATGTAGCTCAGATTCAGGCTTTGAAAACAGTAGATATTAAGGCCCGTGTGCAGGGGCACATTAAAGAAAGAGCCTTTGCGGAAGGTCAGGCTGTAAAAGAGGGTCAGCTCCTTTTTATTATTGACCCTCGCCCTTATCAGGAGGCCTTGAAAAAGGCCAATGCCGAACTGGCCAGCACAAAGGCAAGCCTTGCCAAGGCCAGCAAGGATTATAAGCGTTTTAAATCCCTTTTTGATCAGGGGGCGGTCAGCCGCGAGGAGTTTGATTCCAAGATTACCGACAAACAGGTTCTTGAAGCTAATATGACTAATGCGCAGGCGCAGGTGGAGCAGGCTACCCTTGATTTGGGATTCTCTAGAATTGTTTCGCCAATGAACGGAATCATCGGCCGTACACAGGTGGAGCCGGGAACTCTGGTTGCTGCAGAATCCTCTGTACTGGCTACTGTTTCAACTGTTGATCCTATTTATGTGAATTTCAGCATCCCCGAAAAAGAGTATCTTGTCGCTATCCGCGAAATTGAGGCACTTAAAAAAGAGGGTAAGCCGGACAAGCCCAGCAACTTGCGGATTATCCTTGCTGACGGCGCTTTTTACGAACACACCGGAACATTCAGCATGGCCGACCGGGCCGTGGATTCTTCTACCGGTACTCTGGGTATCAGGGCTGAATTTCCCAACCCTGACAGAATCCTGCGTGACGGGCAGTATGCCAAAGTTGTAGTTGTGCTTAAGCAATATCCAAACGCGCTGGTCGTTCCGACCAGGGCTTTGCTTGATGTTCAGGGACGCAAATCTCTGCTGACTGTCGTTAATGCTACCGTGGTTGAGAAGCCTATCCTTGTTGATTACTCGGATGACCGGAATACTGTAGTTAAAAGCGGAATCGAACCCGGCGTCCTGATTATTGCGGACGGTGTGAACAAGATCCGTCCCGGAACTCCGGTCGATCCTCAGGTCGTTCAGGACAAACCCGAAACAGCTAAACAGTAATACCTTAAAAGTAAATCTCCCCGCCTGTGCGGGGAGATAATTTTTCGCAGGAAGCAACCATGGTCAATTTCTTTATCGACAGACCCATTTTCTCGTCCGTTATCTCCATCATTATTACTCTGGTGGGCTTGCTGAGTATTTTTACCCTGCCTATCGCCCAGTATCCTGAAATCGCTCCGCCTACGGTCCAGATCGCGGCACAGTACAACGGTGCAAGTGCCGACGTTGTGGAAGAAACCGTCGCGGCCCCAATTGAAGAGCAGGTCAACGGTGCTCAGGATATGCTTTATATGAGTTCCATCAGCTCCAATGACGGACGCATGGTACTCAACGTAACTTTTGATCTGGGGCGCGATCTTGAACTGGCAACAGTTGATGTCCAGAACAGGGTCAGCCTTGCTACTCCGCAGCTGCCTGCAGAAGTTACCAAGTCCGGGGTCAGTGTAAAAAAACAGTCATCAAGCATGATCTGCGTAATCAGTTTGATTTCCCCGGAAGGAACTTATGATGCGCTTTTCTTGAACAACTACGCTAAAATAAACCTGTTCGATGCGGTTTCCCGTATTCCCGGTGTCGGTAGTGTTTCCCTTTTCGGTGACCAGGATTACGGCATGCGTATCTGGCTGGACCCGGATAAGATGGCCCGGCTGGCAATTACTGCCGATGACATCGTCGCCGCAGTGCAGGAGCAGAACCTTCAGGCCCCGGCAGGTCAGGTTGGTCAGCCCCCGGCTACCTCCGGTCAGCAGTTTCAGCTGACTGTCCGGGTAAAAGGACGCCTCAGTGAGCCTGCAGAGTTCGGTAATATCATCGTTAAAGCCAATCCGGACGGCAGCACCGTACATATCCGTGATGTCGCCCGTGTGGAAATGGGGTCCAAATCTTACTCCGCATTCGGTAGGCAGGATGAGATTGATTCCGCAATGCTGCTGGTTTACCAGCTCCCCGGTGCGAATGCTCTTGATATTGTGGAGAATGTCCGCAAAACCATGGACAACCTTTCTCTCGATTTCCCGTCGGGGATGAAATACGATATTCCATACGATACCACCCTGTTTGTCTCCGCCTCTATTGATGAGGTTCTGCAGACACTTTATGAAGCAATGGCTCTGGTGTTTATTGTTGTATTTATTTTTCTCCAGAATCTGCGGGCGACCATTGTACCCATGATCGCGGTTCCGGTTTCTCTGGTCGGTACGTTCGCATTCTTTCAGGTGCTTGGATTCTCCATCAACACCCTGACTCTCTTCGGTATGGTTCTGGCTATCGGTATTGTTGTTGATGATGCTATTGTTGTCGTCGAAGCGGTACAGTCGAAGATTGATGAAGATGGAATGGATGCCAAGACGGCTACCAAGGAGGCCATGAAAGAGGTTTCCGGGCCGATTCTGGCGACCACGGTCGTACTTATCGCCGTATTTGTGCCCGTGGCCTTCATGGGCGGGATTACCGGACAGCTCTATAAACAGTTTGCGCTGACTCTGGCGGTATCGGTGGCGATTTCGTCTGTTAACGCACTTACTTTCTCTCCGGCTATGTCGGCCCTGCTACTGCGTCCGCAACAGGAAATGCGCGGGCCGCTGGGCTGGTTTTTTAAAAAGTTCAACAAGTATTTCGGCAAGGTTACTGACGGGTATACTTCCGGTGTCCGGGCTATCATCCGCAAGTCGGTTGTCGCTCTCGGTGTATTCGGGGTTCTGATGCTCGGGACATACTCCTTGTTTCAGAGTGTTCCCACGGGATTCGTTCCCAACGAAGATCAGGGTTACTTCATGATCAACGTTCAGTTGCCTGAAGGTGCTTCCCTTGAGCGTTCGGACGCTGTGGTTAAGCAGGTTGAAGATATTCTTAAAAATCAGCCCGGTGTGAAAACATACTTTGCTTTGGGCGGTTTTAACCTGATTACCGGGGCATACTCCTCTTATACCTCTACACTTTTTGCCTCCCTTGACCCGTGGGATGAGAGAACTGATCCGAAGCTGCATGTAAATGCGATTCTGGGTGATGTGCAGCGGAAAGTATTAGGCATTCAAGAAGCGATGATTATCTGCTTTAACCCGCCGCCCATTAACGGAATCGGTTCTACTGGCGGTCTGCAGTTTGAATTGCAGGACAGGTCCGGCGGAACAGTTGATGAACTGGCACAGGCGGCTCAGGATTACATGGCAGAGCTGCGCAAAAGGCCTGAACTGACCGGGATATTCTCCACATTCAGCGCTAATGTGCCCCAGCTTTTTGTTGATGTGGACCGCGATAAGGTTCGCAAGCTGGGCATCCCGCTTAATGAGATATTCACTGCAATGCAGACTTTTCTTGGCGGTTATTATATTAACGATTTCAACAAGTATGGTCGAACATACCGGGTTATGGCCCAGGCAGACTCCCAGTTCCGAACCAGCCCCGAAGATGTTTCGAAATTCTATGTTCGTGGGGATACCGGGAAGATGATTCCCCTTTCCACATTGCTGACCCAGAAGAAGGTTTTCGGGCCGGAGTATATCCAGCGTTACAACCTGTTCAGAACCATTGAAATTACCGCTGCCAATGCGCCGGGATACAGTACCGGTCAGGCTATGGCGATCATGGAGCAGATTGCCCGTGACACACTGCCAAGGGGGTATGGTTTTGATTGGACCAACATTGCCTATCAGGAGAAAAAATCAGGCGGGGAAATTATTGTAATCTTCGCGCTGGCGGTAATGATGGTTTTCCTCGTGCTTGCCGCACAGTATGAAAGTTGGATTATCCCGTTGGCGATTGTTTTTGCAGTCCCGCTGGGTGTGTTCGGGGCAATCTCCGGTCAGTTTCTGCGCGGGCTGGATAACAACGTCTATGCCCAGATCGGCCTGATTATGCTTGTCGGTCTTGCAGCGAAAAACGCTATCCTGATCGTGGAATTTGCCAAGGCCAAATATGAGCAGGGAGCCTCTGTTGTGGACGCAGCAGTGCAGGCGGCAAAGCTGCGTTTCCGTCCGATCCTGATGACTTCGTTTGCATTTATTCTCGGAGTTGTTCCGCTGGTAATCGCAAAGGGAGCTGGTTCAGCCAGCCGTCATGCCCTTGGTACTTCGGTGTTTTCCGGAATGATTGCCGCGACAATTCTCGGCGTACTATTTGTTCCGCTGTTCTATGTGGCTCTTGTTAAGCTGAAGGACAGAAATAAAGTGTCGGAGCAATCAGAATCGAACGAAGAATAGGCCGTAATTCAAATGCACAAGAAAGCCCCCGCCGGAATTCCCGGTGGGGGCTTTCTTTTTTGGGTCAAATATTATTCGTTGTTCTTGCGGTATAGAAAATAGTAGCTCCAGAGGGCGCAGGTCATACCGATATAGCAGCCGAAGATTACATCTGATGGATAATGCTTGTTTACGATAACCCTGCTGCATCCGACCAGCAGGGCAACAATAAACGGCAGGTATTTTTTACAGGGCAGGATTATGGAGATGGCTGTGGCGAGGGAAAAAATACGCAGGGTATGCCCGGATGGGAATGAATTCTGGAGATATTTGCCTGAAAACCATGTGAAACCGTATGTTTCTGATTCGAAAAAGAGAGGCGGGCGGCAGCGTCCGAAAAACCATTTCAGCTCGTCGCCGATAAGCATTGCGGTGATGGTTGAAAAAGCAATCAGAAGCATGGCCCGGGTCCTGTTCTGGAGACCGTTCAGCAGATAATCGGCCATCCCGAGGATCAGCATAAAAAACGAAATTGTCTGAATGACGTGCTTGGAGGCAAGGTCGCTGATCAGCTTCCCGGCGGTGACAGCAAATGAGTCTTTAAGGGTATGGGCTGCTTCAGCAATTGGCAGGTCCAGTGAATTGTAAAACAGGATTATCAAAAGCAGGGCAGCCAAGCCTCCTGCCACTGTGTATGTGGCCAGCTGTTTCCTGTTCATGTTTGTGATGTCAAATGTTGTCATGCTTGTAGACCTCTGGGGCAGGGGGCTGTAGCAAGACTCTCGCCTTTAGGGGAGAGGGGTAATTCAATGTAAAAATTGGTCCCGTCTTCCTGTGAAGAGTCAAACCAGACCCTTCCGCGGAGATAGTTCTCGGTGAACATCTTTACACTGTATGTCCCAAGTCCACGGCCCGGTCCTTTGGTTGAGAAAGATCTTTTGAAAATCTGGTGGGCCACGGTCATGGAAATGGTACCCATGTTTGAGACCGTGATGAGAGCATTTCCGTTTTCTTCGTTGGCCAGAACTTTTACCTCTCCATTTTTCGGGGAAGCTTCAAAAGCGTTCTTGACCAGATTCTCAATAATCCGGTGGAGAATTCTTTTGTCAGTATTCAGTTTGAATTCGTCTATTTCCCATTTGATGGAAATGTTATTCTCTTTAGCAAGCAGGCTGTCTTTATAGAAGAAGCAGATAGAATTAATAAGCTGGACTATTGCCACTGGCTCATTATGCACTTCCAGCTGCTTTGTCTCGGCAGAGATAAATAAGCGGTGTGCATTGATCTCGCTGGCAAGATAGTGGGCACGATCTACTATCATGGCAGCCAGTTCCTGTTGTTCTTTTGGGGTTGCATCTTCCCTGATCAGGGTTCCCGCGTTGGCAATTCCGTTAACCGAATTCAACAGATCATGCAGGAAGACCTTCTCCATCATCTCTTTATGCTTAAGGCCGGAGATGTCGGTAAGGTGGATAATATAATATTTCTCTTCTTTAATTGATATTGGTGAGGCGTTAACCATGAAAGTATATGCTTTGACCTTGCCATCTATGTCGGCCAGAAGCATACATTCTTCCTGTGAGTCTTTTCCGTCAATGGCAGACTTAATGGCCATCAAAGCACCGCATTGGGAACAGGGGGGAGCATCCCCGCACCAGTTGTTTCGTGAATTGCAACAATGCAGCAGCTCTCCGGGACGACGCCCCAGAATCATGCTCTCCCGGTCCTCACCAACGGCCTTTTCCAGAGCTTTATTATAAAAGACAATCCGTCTCTCCTTGTTGAGAATGATGGCCGGATTTGGAGCAGAATTAATCAACCCGGAAGAAACTTCTTCTTTGATTTTATCGTGCTGAGCTATGATGGCCGGGCTGCAAAGAGGCTCATCGCCCACTTGCGGTTGGTGACAGTATGATGTTTCGGTCATGCCGTTTTCCGATTCTCCGTTTAGCGCCCTTTATAGAAGAGCAGGGAACTACCTTGTCCTTCCATGTAAAGCATTCCATCCTTGTTTTGCATGGAGTTGACCCTGTCCAGCGCCTGCATAAACTTGAACTCCTGAAGACTCAGCCCCTTGGAGCAGCTTTTGCGGGTCATCGCCAGAGGTCCGGTTTTGAAAATCCCATTACTGTATGAATAGTTCCCACGGAAGCTGTTGCAACCGCCGGAGCCGTATATTTTGCCATTACTATCCAGCCGCATCCAGATATGGGCGAATCCCTCTATCGGTGTGCCGTCGATATCTTCGGCAATCCATTTTGTTTCAGTGGGATTTGGGTAAGTAGGATATTGGTTTTGTTTGGGTGCGCAACCTGTGGAGATGAGTATTGCGCAGGCAATTACAGCCAACAATAAGAATTGTTTCAGCGTATTGAATTTCATAAACTATTCCTCCATTTCGTCAGTATACTTGTATCCTGCTCTCAAGGATAGGCTAATTTACCTGAATGTGTTGAAAATCTACAGGCCGCAAAGCATATAGCCGAGAATAAGTCCGCATTTATCAGTGCAGGAAGGATAGAACATTTTATGGCTTCGGGTGGCAGATCGGTTTTCAAGGCCATAGAAAAATTCTGCGATCCCCAGTGGAGTATAGCCTTTACGGGCGGCAAAGTTGAGTAGTTTGGGGGCGCAGCAGTCACCGGTCCCGGTAGGAATGCCTTTTGAACCGTAGATAATGTCAGGCATTGGGCTGGTTTCGCCGCGAAAGTTGTGGACGGTGTAGATTGAATGGATTTCACGCATCAAGCTTTGGGAAAGTTTCTTGCGCTTAGTGGAGAGTTCTACGTGTAATGGTGATTTGCTGGGATGTTTTGCAAGCTCTCTGCCTAGTTGTTTTATTTCCTGCTCTGTGTCGGTAGTCAGGGTGTAGAATTCATCCGCGTTGATTACAGGAGGGACCCAGCCGGGGATTTCCCAATACCCGTTATATTGTCCTGAGAAGGCCTTGGCTGTTTTCTCCTGTCCGTCAGTGTCGAGATAAGTCATGATTCCGAACATCTGGCCCCTTGCTTTCCCGAAAAGATAGTCGGTGGAAAAATCGGGGTTGGATTCGTATTCCGGTACATCGAAATCCGCTCGTCCGGCATCATCCAGCTGTTCCATCAAAATACGGCAGTGGAACAGGGTATTGCCTGGTCCAAGGGTGTGCATAGTTCCGCATCCGGCACAAAAACCGGAGCAGGAGATGTTCTCTGGGAATATTTCCCTGCCGTGCATTGTGATCACTCACTGATGATTATAAAAACGGGGATGTGCCTCGGCACATCCCCGCTAAATTACATTTATATCCAGAACCTGTGGCCCTGTTTTACCGGCTGACGGAAAACCTGCTTTACTGGGAAATAGGTCCGTTAAAAGTTACAGAGACAATGCCGTATTCGATCTTGCCTTTGGGGGCGTTAACAACTACCTCGTCGCCTTCCTCTTTACCGAGTAGAGCTTGACCAACCGGGGATTCAATAGAGATGATTCCTTTTTTGAAGTCACTCTCATCCGGACCCATGATGGTGTATTTTTTCTCGTCGCCGGTCTCAATGTCTTCCAGTTCGACAGTGGCGCCGAAGGTGATTTTTTCACCGCCGAGGGTTTGCATGTCTACGACATTGAACTGCGGGATGCGGGATTCAATGTAGTTGATTTTAGCTTCAAGCATTCCCTGTCTTTCACGTGCTGCGTGGTAGCCGCCGTTTTCTTTCAGGTCGCCTTCTTCGCGGGCTTCTGCAATTGCTTTGATTACTTCGGGGCGTTCCTTTTTAAGGGAAGCCAACTCTTCTTTGATTTTTGCAAATCCTTCTTTTGAAATGGGGATACTGCTCATTTCATAAACCTCTAATAATTCCGTCGTTGTCAATAAAAATGCAGCCACTACCGAAAATGCAATCCGGAAGTGAAGCTGCTTAGGGTGCAGGTTGCATGGCAACCAGTCATTTGCTGAAAGTTCTGGGTAGAACATCCTAGTGATCAGGTCAAGTCGCTTTTGGGCTATGATTCGCAGATTAAATTTATTTTGTTTATTTTCAGCTGGTTAATAGCTTAAAAAAGAGTGCCGTTAAAATCATGTGTCAGAGAATGTTCTTTGTTGTTGATTATAATTGTCGTGGTTTAAAGCTAACATTATTGAAAAAAAATAAATTTTAATTAGTACTTTTTAAATTTGTTTTCTGTGGCTAAGCTCGGCTTCCATAGAATAGATTTTATTTTTTGAGGGATTTTGAGGTGTCAAAACAAGTAAAAGTCATAAGTAAAAAAGACGTGAAGCCGGGAATGTATGTTCACGCTTATGGATGTGGGACATTTAACGATCCACATGTCGGGTTAGGCAAACATATGAAGTCCGCAGAAGATATAGCCAAATATATTCCTGAGGACACGGAACGCGTTGAGATTCTGACCGAAGAAGCTTTGCCCGAAATGGCTCCTTCCGGGGGCAAAAAAGCGAAAAACGCTGAAGAAGCTGCTCGAAATATGGCTGACGCTTTACCCGAAGCGCGTCGTGTGCATGAAGAAGCCTTGAATTATGCTCATAAATTTATCGAAGATGTTCGAAAGGGTAAGACTGTTGAGGTCGAAGAAGCAGCACCTATTGTCGGTGAAGTGATTGACAGCCTGACCAGTAATGAGCCTGCAGCACTGACTCTTGCCTTCCTTAAAAAATATGACGAGTACACATACACTCACAGCATCAACGTAAACCTTTATTCCCTGCTTTTGGGAAAAGCGCTGGGGCTAAAGCGTAAGGAGCTTGAGCTTCTGGGGATCGCGGCTATCTTTCATGATGTTGGCAAAGGGCGTGTTCCCAATGAAGTTCTCAATAAGCCTGGTAAGCTCACCGATGATGAGTATGAGACCATGAAAAGTCACTCGCTGAAGGGGCTTGAGGTTCTTCGTGATGTAAAAGGACTTGATAAGTCTGTGCTGCGTGGGGTTGTTGAGCACCATGAGCGTTTTGACGGAAGTGGATACCCGTATGGCGTCAAAGGTAATGATATTCATCCCTTCGGGCGTATCATCGCTATCAGTGATGTCTATGATGCGCTGACCAGTGTGCGGGTTTATAAGAAAGCGGTAACTCCGGCCAAGACTTTGAGTCAGATGTACAAATGGAAGGGTACTGACTTCGATCCAGCGTATTTGAATCGTTTTGTGAGGGTTATGGGGGTTTATCCCCCCGGCACATTGGTTCAGCTTGATGATATGAGGTTCGCCATTGTGCTGGAGACTAATGAAGATAAGCCGAGGCATCCCAAGGTTAAAATTCTTTTCAATGATAAAATGCAGCCCATAGTTGCAGAATGTGTTGATCTTGCCAGCTATAATGAGGATGGGAAGGACCTTAAGGTCATGCGCCAGCCTGACCCTCGTTCTTTAGGGGTAGATATGCAGCAGTTGGCAAGGTTTTTAGTCTAGATTTGAGTGTTATCTTGCATTGTTTTAGGGCCGGAATCAGAGTGATCTGATTTCGGCTTTTTTTGTTTTGTTGATAAAATGAACTAAAGTTCAATTTATTGTTGACCTAAGTTGAACTTTGGTTCATTTTTTTAAAAACACAGGAGCAAGAGTATGACAACAGCAGAGCAAAAAAGTGAAGGGATGCATGTCTGCCCATGGTGGGTGGCGTATACGTTTGACAATAAGCTACGCAGGATGATTGACCCGGCCGATAAAGCACTGGAAAAATGGGTCCGACCGGGGATGAAGGTTTTGGATTTCGGTTGCGGGTTAGGACATTATTCAATCGGGGCGGCCAAGCTGGTAGGCGAGAGCGGAGAAGTGGTGGCTGTAGACTTACAACAGAAGATGCTTGATATTGCGGTCAAACGGGCCGGAAAAGCTGGGGTGGCTGATATTATCAAGCCGCATCAATGCTCTACGCATGGTATCGGATATGCGGGTAAAGTTGATTTCGTGGTAGCCGGGAATGTTATCCACGAGACCCCGGACTGCCGCAAAACTTTGCAGGAAATCTATGAGTTGCTGGTTTCGGGGGGAGGTTTTTTCTTTACTGAACCGCGCAATCATGTAAGGGCTGAACTGTTTGAGGAAGAGCTTATGGTCGCAGGTGAAATCGGTTTTGCGGTTGAGGTTCTCCCAATGTCATTCATGGCCCGCAGGGCTTATCTGTATAAATAGTATTACGGAAAAATTTCTAATAACCATTAAAAGGTGTAGGGGATTTTTCATTCTCAATAGCGCGAAGCGCAACATAATTGCTAAGGGACTAAGATGATTCGCAAGCATGGAAACTTCGAGCCAGTGCAGGAGCGCGCCGATGTGACCAGAAATGATATTTTGGAAGCGGCCCTGACAGTGTTTTCCGAAAAGGGATACGCGGGGGCCAATACCAAAAACATCGCTGCCGCCGCCGGTGTAGCTACCGGTTCTGTTTACCGCTACTTCAAGAATAAAAAAGTGATTTTCATCGAGGTTATGAATATGCTTCAGGGCCGGATGAGTTTCGATATTTTCGAGAAGGCCCGGAAGGAGCTGGAAGAAGGGAATAGTTTGCGCGATGCTTTGCGCCTGCTTGGAGTCTATTCGGTTGAATCTCATCGAAGTCACCGTATGTTTTTCCGTGAAGTCATGGCCCTTGAGGCTACTGACGAAGAAATTTCGGCTATCGGAAGGGAGCGGGACCGCAGAATTCGCGCAAAACTGCTTGAATTTCTGTTGTCACATAAAGAATACCTCAAGGTTGACGATTTTGATGCCTCTGCCGAGCTTGTTCATCTTGTGGTGGAAGAAGTCTCTCATCAGGCCGTAATTTTTGATTCAGATGTTGGTGAAGACCGTCTGGTCTGCCAGATGGTGATTATGCTTGAAGGGTATCTGTTTGGGTCCTCATAGTTTTCTCTTTTAGATTACAAATTCCATCTCGCTGAAAATTTTCTGTTCATCGTAGAGACCCGGATATTTTGCCGCTATTTCCGGCATGGTTGCGAAAAACGCATTCCAGCCTGAAAGCTGTGCTTCTTTTCTTTTGTTCACGAAAATCTTGAACGTGGTCCCCTTGGGGCATTTTGTCATGTTCAATTCCAGGACACCTTTACTGGTTGTCTCCAGCCATACCGCCGACCATGCTGTGCGATCTCCCTCGGTTTTCTTGTATTTCTCAAAGTAGGCTTCAAATATTTTTTCTATGTCTTCACGGTTCATCTGCATGCTCCTTATTTAATGGATTGCGTTTTAGTTATAACTTTTTTGTTTGAAAAAGGGCAAGGTGGACGGTTGGAAGTATTTTCCAGGCATTTGAAAAACAGGTCTACTGGAGCTTGCTATCGGCTACATATTTGTAGCTTGATACATGTTCTGTGTCTGCTGTTTGTCAAAATTGTAAATTTTCTGGGTTGTGTTGGTCGCTTCTAAATAATTTTCGATGCTATGATTTAGTGTAAATCTCTCTATTCTGGATTTAGAGCTTAATAATTACGCAAAGAATAATGCTTAGAGGGATGCTTTTGAGACGGTAATGTCGGTTTTTGCCAAAAGGTGAATATGTTTTAGTCTTGAATTTCCACTTTGGTATAATTGTGTGCGTTATGATTGTTTCTGTGGGCATATATTCATTTATCATAGCTGTTTATAGATGTTTTGTTGGCTGGCGTTTCCAAGTTTGAAGCGTTGCTTTAGCTCTTTTTTGGGTGGTTGAGACGCGTGTAGAACGACAATTATGATTTAAAAACTTCATTTTCGTATTTTTGTTTGCCAAAATTGTTTTTTTCTGCCATTGTCGAATTCCTGAATCGCTCTAGTCTTCAAAAAAAGAACTTTTTTATCCTGATTTCGATTCAATTTCAGAGTCCTGAAAATTAAGATGTGCCAATTTTGAGAGGTGGAAAAACTCAAAATGTAAAAGTCTGCCCCGGCACTCATTACTTATTTCGAAATATAATTAGATTAGAGCCGTATTGGCTGATATATTTTTCTAAAAACAGGTCAACTGTCCGGGCGAAAATTCAATTTAATCTGGGCAGTCCGGACATTAGTCTCTCGGATAACTGAATCTGTTGAACCTTATAATCATGGAGTGAGCAGACAATATGTGCCGTTTATTTGCGCTTACAAGTCGCGATCCGATTTCACCCATGCTGGCCATCAATGCCCTTAATACAATGAAAGAAGGTCATGACGGCTCCGGCGTTGGTCTCTGTCTCAGGGGTCTGGGCGGTCGTTTTGAAGAAGAACTGCAGGGTTGCCCCATCCTTTCCGGAATTTTTACAGAAGCGGGCCTACGCAAACTGGAACAATACACCATGGATCATGGTTTCAAGTCCCAGTACAGCATTCTTTACACGCCAGAGACCGAACCGCCGGAAGGTACCCCCGTTCGCGGTACATACGCAGCGATTGCTTACAAAGTTCCCAGAGGCTGGGATGAGCTTACCCCTGCACAGCAGGGGCAGAAGCTGGTTGAAATGCGCCTCCAGCTGCGCAAGATGGGTGAAGAAGACGGCGATATCATGGTTTTCTCTTTCTGGCCCGACACCATCATTGTAAAAGAGGTCGGTGATCCCCTTGAGATCGGCGAATGGCTGCAGCTTGGCTCCAACCGCAATCTCTATGCCCGCCGCATTCTGGCGCAGGGCAGGCAGAATACCAACTACGCGATCAACCTTTACGCCTGCCACCCCTTCTTTATAGAAGGCGTAGCCTCCATGACCAACGGGGAGAACACCGCGTTTATTCCCATTAAAGAATATTTGCAGTCCAGAAACGTTACCGGATACTCGGGATACCAGTCCGATTCCGAAGTTTTCACCCACATCGCCCATTACACCACCAAGCGTCTGGGGCTGGATATCCGTGCCTACAAGCACATAATTACCCCGCTCATGGATCATGAAATGGCCGACCATCCGGACCGTGAATTCCTCGCGACTATAAAGCGTTCCTGCCGCAAGATGATCATCGACGGTCCCAACTGCGTTATCGGAACCCTCGATGACGGTTCCATGTTTATGGTTCAGGACCGCAAGAAGCTTCGTCCCGGCATTGTGGGCGGTAAAGACGGCATTTATGCCTTCTCGTCCGAAGTCTGTGGAATCGACGCTGTCATTCCCGACCGCGACAAGTCCAAAGACTTCCAGCCCATGCACCTCGATACAGTAATCGTCGGACCCGACTGCAAGGAGATAGAGACATGCTCACAGAAAGACCAATTACCCCGTCAACTTTAGGCGTAAAAGACCTGAACTGGCAGATCGAGTGGGACAAGAATCTCTGTACCCAGTGCGGTCGCTGCACATCTGTCTGTCCGGTCAACGCTATTGAACTCGGTGTATTCCGCAAGCGCGAGATCAAAACTCCCGCCAGCCTGCTGAAAAAAGCCGAGAACGAATATACTGTTTTTTACGGCATCCGCCAGAAAACCGACCCGGCCTACGCCTGCATTGGCTGCTCCATGTGCAACATGGTCTGTCCTAACAATGCAATCGGTCCTAAGCGCGAAGAAGGTTCCACCACCCAGAAATTCCACAATGATCGCGGCGGTAACCCCCGCACCCGTGGTGGACGCCGCAATTCCGGCGAATCCCTTCTGGACCAGATCAAGTTCATGCGTATTTCCATGCTCACCGACCCCGCACTTGATGCCGGACGTCATGAGTTCAGGCTGAATACCCTGCTTGGCCGCGTGCAGTCCCCGGAAGAAAGTCTGAAGACTTATCAGGAACACGGCTGGAAACCCCCGGTACGCGAAATCTATCCGCTGGTTATCGGCGGCATGTCCTTCGGGGCTATGTCTCCCAACATGTGGGAAGGTTTACAGATGGGTGTTGCCTACCTGAACGAAGAGCTGAACATGCCTGTGCGTATCAGCACCGGGGAAGGCGGCTGTCCTCCCAGACTGCTTCGCTCCCGTTTTCTTAAATATGTAATTCTCCAGATCGCGTCCGGTTACTTCGGCTGGGATGAAATTATCCACGCTATACCTGAAATGAAGGTCGACCCCTGCGCCATCGAGATCAAATACGGTCAGGGTGCAAAGCCCGGTGATGGCGGCCTGCTGATGTGGTACAAGGTTAACAAGCTCATCGCTGCAATTCGCGGTGTTCCCGAGCGCGTCAGCCTGCCCAGCCCCCCGACCCACCAGACTCAGTACTCCATTGAAGAGTCTGTAGCGAAGATGATCCAGTCCATGAGTATGGCCTGGGGATTCAGGGTCCCGGTTTATCCTAAGATTTCAGCCTCTTCCACTTCACTGGCGGTTCTTAACAACCTGACCCGTAACCCCTATGCCGCAGGTCTGGCCATTGACGGTGAAGACGGCGGTACCGGTGCAGCATACAACGTTTCCATGAACCATATGGGACACCCCATCGCCAGTAACCTGCGCGACTGCTACAACGCTCTGGTTGTTACCGGTAAGCAGAACGAACTGCCCCTCATCGCCGGTGGCGGTATCGGTAAGTCCGGCAACCTCGCGGCCAACGCAGCTGCACTGATCATGCTCGGTGCAAGTGCCGTACAGGTCGGTAAATACGTAATGCAGGCCGGTGCAGGCTGTCTCGGTTCCGAAAAAGACCGCTGCAACGTCTGTAACATTGGCGTATGTCCCAAGGGTATCACCTCTCAGGACCCCAGACTTTACCGTCGCCTTGATCCTGAAAAGGTCGCCGAAAGGGTTGTTGACTTCTATCTGAGCTTTGACACTGAAATCAAAAAGATTATCGCCCCTCTGGGCCGCTCCACATCACTGCCTATCGGTATGTCGGATGCGCTTGGTATCAGTGACCGTGATGCTGCTGACAGACTCGGCATCAAATACGTGGTTTAACAACAGCTCACGATTTACGGAGATTTAAAATGGCAACAGAAAAAATATGCATCAGCGGTCTTGAAGAAGGCGCCCGTATTGAATCCCGCATCCTTGAAGAGCGGATTCAGAAAGCGGTCGCCGACGGAGCCCGCAAGCTTGAAATAGACGCCATGGGCCAGCATGGTATTGGCGGACGACTCTGGATTTCCAAGGAAGAACCCATCGATATCGACGTTATCGGCACATCCGGACAGCGTCTCGGCTCAAAGGGTTTTCCCGGCACAGTGATCAATGTTTACGGTTCGGTTTCCGATGACGTGGGTTGGCTCAACGCCGGTGCTGAAATCATCGTTCACGGCAATGCTTCTAACGGCGCATGTAACGCCATGGCACAGGGTAAAGTTATCATTAACGGTGACATCGGTGCCCGTGGTATGACCATGACCAAAACCAACCCCCGTTTCGATCCCCCTGAACTCTGGATCCTCGGCGGCGTTGGTGACTACTTCGCTGAATTTATGGCCGGCGGTACTGCTGTCGTCTGTGGTCACGAAGCACAGAACCCCGAAAACGTACTCGCCTTCCGTCCCTGTGTAGGTATGGTTGGTGGACGCATTTTCGTACGCGGACCCCACGGTGAATTCTCCACTGCAGATGCTATCCTCGAACCCATCACAGATGCGGATTGGGAATGGCTGACCAGCAACCTGAAAGAGAACCTCGCCAAGATCGGCCGCGAAGAAGTTTATGATTCCCTGACCGAACGCAAGGAATGGCAGCTCATCCGCGCCAAATCTCCTTTTGAGAAGACCGGACGCAAGCGTCGTTCCATGTCTGAGTTCCGTTCCGAAGTATGGGACGGTGAACTGGGGCAGGGCGGCCTTATCGGTGATCTGACCGACCTCGACCGTTCTCCCATTCCGCTGATCACCCACGGTGAACTGCGTAGATTCGTTCCGGTCTGGGAAAACCGCAAATATCAGGCTCCCTGCCAGTCAGCATGTCCTACCGGAATGCCGGTGCAGAAACGTTGGCAGCTGGTCCGTGACGGCCTCGTTGATGAAGCTGTGGACCTCGCCCTTGCATATACTCCTTTCCCCGCTACTGTCTGCGGTTACCTCTGTCCCAACCTCTGTATGGAAGGTTGTACCCGAAGCGCAAGGGACCTGCAGTCAATTGATATTGTTAAACTCGGCCGTGAGGGTGTGAACAGCCCGGCTCCCGAACTTCCTCCGCTTTCTGGTAAGAAAGTTGCGGTTATCGGTGGTGGCCCCGCAGGCATCTCCGTTGCATGGCAGATCCGCCGCAAGGGTCACGAAGCCGTTGTATACGACATGTCTGATAAGCTCGGCGGTAAAATCACCTCCGCCATTCCTTCCAGCCGTATTCCCAAGGAAGTGCTGGATTCCGAGCTTGAGCGTGTTGCTAAGGTTATTCCCCATGTACACATGCAGAAGAAGCTCACCGCCGATGATTTTACTGAACTCAGGCAGAATAACGATGCCGTAGTTCTCGCCATCGGTGCTCAGAAGCCGCGCATCATTCCCATTCCCGGTCATGAGCGTATCAACCCGGCTCTTGATTTCCTCAAGGAAGCCATGAAGGGCAAGGCTGAAGTCGGTGAGAAAGTGGTCATCATCGGTGCTGGTAACGTTGGTTGCGACGTTGCTACCGAATGTGCCCGTCTCGGTGCAAAAGATATCCTGCTTATCGATATTCAGAAGCCTGCTGCTTTCGGTAAGGAGCGTGAAGAAGCTGAGCATGTAGGCGCAAAATTCCGCTACCCCTGCTTTACTCAGGAAGTTACCGAAGAAGGTGTTGTGCTCAAGTCCGGCGAAGTTATCCCGGCTGACACAGTAATCATGTCCATCGGTGATACCCCTGATATCGAGTTCCTGCCCGATACGATCGCCCTTGATCGCGGTCACATTGTGGTTAACGAAGATTACCAGACCACCGAACCCGGTGTTTACGCCATCGGTGATGCTGTTCGTCCCGGCCTGTTGACCCACGCTATTGGTCACGGTCGCGCTACAGCCGAGACTCTCGACGAAGTCTTTACCGGTAAGCGTCCGCACGCAGAACCCAAGGATGTCATCGATTACAAGCGTATGACCCTTGAGTATTTTGATCCGCGTATCACCAATTTCAAGGATGTTCAGGAATGTGCACAGGAATGTTCTTCCTGCGGTTCCTGCCGTGATTGCGGTCTTTGCGAAACTGTCTGCCCGCAGGCAGCTATCTCCCGCAAAGGAGGCGAGGGCAAGGATTTTGAAATGGTCTGCGATGCTGATAAATGCATTGGCTGCGGATTTTGCGCCAACGTCTGCCCCTGCGGCATCTGGAATCTCGTGGAAAACAGCCCCATGGGATAATATAAAGTCTTAAAGAATAGGTGATCCGGGCGGTCCGGTGATCCTGTATGGATTCTAAGATGAAAGCCCTGCTGAAGCGATTCAGCAGGGCTTTTATTGTTTTTGTTGGCCTCCGGCGGCTGGGGAAGCCTACCGGCGGTCCCTGCCGGGGGCCTCAAACCCTTTTGGGAAAAGGGTTTGAGAATCCCAAAACTTTTTATTGGGCTTCGCCAAAGTTGTATTCGAAGAACGTCATTTGAACCTATGCAGCGAAGCAAACTGAAAGGTTTTGAAAGGGATGGGGTCTGTGGAAGGGAAAACTTTTGCAAAAGTTTTCCCTTCCACAGCCGCCGGAGGCATTTCTTAAAATAAAGGTTCGATTTCGAATTCCATTTTTTCTTTGGTCTTGGGGTGTTCGAAGTAGAGATATCCGGCGTGAAGCTTAAGCTGTCCGGATGCTGTTCCTGATCCGTAGAGGCGGTCCCCGACGATGGGACAGCCGAGTCCCTGCGGATGTGCTGAATGTACTCTTAATTGATGGGTACGTCCGGTAAGCGGGGTGAATTCGACCCGTGTCTTACCGTCTTCAATGCCCAGCTTGCGCCAGTGGGTGATACCCAACTTGCCGTGTATGGGATCGTAGACCTGATAGGGGCGGTTATACGGATCAAGACGGAAAGCCATCTCAATAACACCGCTGTCCCCTTTTACTATGCCGTCCAGCAGGGCGATGTAGCGTTTTTTTACCAGTCTCTTCTGGAATTGCTCCACCAACTCTCGCACAGCCCTTGCAGTGAGGCCCAGCACCAACAGGCCGGACGTGTCCATATCCAGCCTATGCACAGTGGGGAACTTGCGGCATTCGGGAAACATCTTCTGCACCCTTGTGACCACGCAGTCCTGGTTTTCAGGTCCGCGTCCCGGTACGGAAAGCAATCCGCTGGGTTTGTTCACCACAACTATTTTTCGGTCCGCATAGACGATATCAAGAAGTTCTGAGTTGCTCATGGCTACTTAATCGTTTTTTTAAGCCAAAAAATCAACTATCAAATTTCCTGATGGTATTAATTTGTTTTTACGGGAAATATCGATTGTTTTCATAAGTGAACATTTCTGAAGTTTCAGAGCTGCAACATGAATTTTAGCTGAAAATTAGTGCTGTTCTTGCTTTTTGATTAAAAAATAACATGAAATTAGATGGTTGTGCGCTCTTATCAGTTGAATAATGTTATTCTATACTCTTAAGGTATGATTGTGGTCCGATTGAACCTAGATTCAGTGTCAATTGAACGCTAATTCTAGGTAGCACGAATGGTAAATTGTTATCCATATGCCCAAAAGGTGGTTGTGAAAAAAATATCTATAAACAATATGAAGGGTTAAGGTGTGTTTTGTACAAAATTTCACAATATGCTTATTTTTTTGATTGCATAATCAAACAGAGGGGTCTATTACTTGATCAACGGATCAAGAACAGGTCCTCCTAGAAAAAATGGCCGGACAAAAAGAGCCGGACGTTTTCATAAAGGTTAAAATATAATTTTCATAAATATGGTTTCAAATCTTTAACTTCCACCTCGGGTGGGACGGGTAATAAGAGATGAAAAAAATGAGCGTACTTTTTCTTTTACTTCTGGTGATTGTGGCTGCTGCAGCAACTTCTGAAACCCTTGACTTCAAATCCAAGGACGTAACCACCGTTGCTGAAGCTCGTGTGTCCGGTGCTGACACCAAAGCTGTTGTAAAAGGACA